>Ga0194129_10002880_pt1 | contig 24905 bp, 13 predicted proteins | sample TA2KigCa35mmetaG_FD_150862 | JGI IMG/M metagenome (GOLD analysis project Ga0194129, IMG submission 150862) | Freshwater microbial communities from Lake Tanganyika, Tanzania - TA2015038 Kigoma Deep Cast 35m | ecosystem: Environmental > Aquatic > Freshwater > Lake | place: Tanzania: Lake...
TTGTAATAAACGTCCTTAGGCTTGCGGTGTAAAAAATCTGTCCACACCTCGGAGTTTACAAGAATTTCGTATACTTGCTCATCCGTTGAAGTAGCGGCTAAAATTTCTTGGGCTGTTCTCTCTACAACTTCAGGTTGCACCACGCCGACTCTTGGGTACAACATTCCTCCGGTTTGAAGCGGTAGCTGTAGACGATCTTTGAGTTTTAACTGTAAAAAGAGCACAGTTTCCAACCCTTCAGGGCCTGGGTTAAGCTCTTCTGCTTTTTTGCGAACTTGGTCAAGGCGGTCCAATCGTATAGCTAAAAAAGCTGTATCGACATCTGTTTGTGGTTTTTTTTGCCCGTATATCAAGCTGAGTATTTCCAAGCTTTCGATGCCGGTTGTAACTCGATCTCCACAGGCGGCATTTGCGTCGTCCAACGCCCAAATAGCTTTCTCACGAAATTCTTTCGAGGCAACCATATCGCGCACGATGGACGCTACCCGTAAAGCAAAATCCTGCGGATTAGCCTCTCTAAAATCGGCCGTTTCTTGCAACCGATTAAAGAAAATTTGGAATAAACGTTCATCACGAGCACGGGTATCGTCATCAAATTTTAAAGCTTCAGCGCTAGGCAATGGTTCTTGCCCCTGAGGTAGAAGCCTACTCCAAAAATCTAAAGCATCTTGAAGCGTTCCTTGCGCGGCACGATCTATTCGACTTTGGTATGGGTTTGTTCGACTTTGGTATGGGTTTGGAGGTTGGGCTGGCCGTTGGAGGGGTAGCAAAGGGCAATTTTCGCAATTAAGGATCTGACAAATTCGAAGCTCGGGTAGCGCTTGAAGGCTGGTGCAGTTGGGGCAGTTAAGCCTTATACAAGCCGGAAGCGCGGGTGGTAGCTCTCGGAGGCTGGTACAATTCCCGCACCAAAGCTCACTGCAAACCGGAAGCGCGGGTAGGGCTTGGAGGCTGGTACAATAGCTGCAGGAAAGAATTGTGCAAACCGGAAGCGCGGGTAGGGCTTGGAGGCTGGTGCAATCCGTGCAGTAAAGCCTTCTACAAACCGGAAGCGCGGATAGCGTTTGGAGGCTGGTGCAATCCGTGCAGTCAAGCTCTCTGCAAACCGGAAGCTGGGGTAGAGCTTGGAGGCTGGTGCAATTGCTGCAGTCAAGCTTTATGCAATCCGGAAGCGCGGTTATGGCTACGAGGCTAGTGCAGTTGAAGCAGTAAAGCCTTCTACAAACCGGAAGCTCGGGTAGGGCTTGGAGGCTGGTGCAATTGCTGCAGTCAAGCCTTGTGCAAGCCGGAAGCTCGGGTGGTAGCTCTCGGAGGCTGGTGCAATCCGTGCATTCAAGCCATTCGCAAGCCGGAAGCTCGGGTAGGGCTTGGAGGCTGGTGCAATTGCTGCAGTTAAGCTCTATGCAAACCGGAAGCTCGGGTAGCGCTTGAAGGCTGGTGCAGAAGGAGCAGTTAAGCCTTGTGCAATTTTGAAGAACGTTCGGTAAGGATGTTATGTTACGCGCGTTTGGTAAGTCAAGTTCAAAAGGGTTGTCTAAATCTTTTTCTCGAAGAATATCAAGGATTCGCTCGGCATCTGATCTTGCAGCCTCAGGTTGAGACGCTAGCCATTCGTTCAGTATATCCTCTTTTGATGGTCTAACTTCTTCGGCAGATACCCGAGAGAATAAAGAATCGGACAACGATGACGCTCCTCCACTACTAGAAAAAACCTCATTAGCAACTGAAGCGACTCTTTTAGAGGTATTCCCTTGTAGATTTGGACTTAAAGGCGGCTGGTTTGGGTCAGTTGGCCCCCCTACAGGATTAAACATGACGAGATAAACCAATTTTTTTTAAAACTAACCTTCTGATAGCTAGTCAAACCATTTTCATCAAGAACTCGCTCGATGCTCTTAAAAATTCTCTTAAGCCCCTCCATTAAGCTTGGCCCTTAGAGCGTCGCCATTCGCTTCAAGCCATTCAATCGTTTTCTTCCTGTCGATCTGTTGGGTTAATTTTGTCAAAGCAACAGAGTACTCTGTCCCCGTTAAAGAAGGGCATGCCTCTTCAAGAGTTTGCAAAACTTCCCTTTGAAGAGCCCCTCTTGTTTCGCGTGGAGTGTTTTCTGGGCCTACGTTATCTAAAAAATCGGTCCAAGCCCGAGAAGGGTTTTTTTCTAAAGCTGTAAGTTTTGCTGAATAATCGAGCCCTTCTTTCGAATTCTGAATTATTGTAAGACCTTCTCGGACATCATTGTAATAAACGTCCTTAGGCTTGCGGTGTAAAAAATCTGTCCACACCTCGGAGTTTACAAGAATTTCGTATACTTGCTCATCCGTTGAAGTAGCGGCTAAAATTTCTTGGGCTGTTCTGTCTACAACTTCAGGTTGCACCACGCCGACTCCTGGGTACAACATTCCTCCGGTTTGAAGCGGTAGCTGTAGACGATCTTTGAGTTTTAACTGTAAAAAGAGCACAGTTTCCAACCCTTCAGAGCCTGGGTTAAGCTTTATTGCTTTTTTGCGAACTTGGTCAAGGCGGTCCAATCGTATAGCTAAACAAGCTGTATCGACATCTGTTTGTGGTTTTTTTTGCCCGTGTATCAAGCTGAGTATTTCCAAGCTTTCGATGCCGGTTGTAACTCGATCTCCACAGGTGGCATTTGCGTCGTCCAACGCCCAAATAGCTTTCTCACGAAATTCTTTCGAGGCAACCATATCGCGCACGATGGACGCTACCCGTAAAGCAAAATCCTGCGGATTAGCCTGTCTAAAATCGGCCGTTTCTTGCAACCGATTAAAGAAAATTTGGAATAAACGTTCATCACGAGCACGGGTATCGTCATCAAATTTTAAAGCTTCAGCGCTAGGCAATTGTTCTTGCCCCTGAGGTAGAAGCCTACTCCAAAAATCTAAAGCACTCTGGAGCGTTCCTTGCGCGGCACGATCTATTTGATTTTGGTATGGGTTTGGAGGTTGGGCTGGCCGTTGGAGGGGTAGCAAACTCCAAAAATCTAAAGCACTCTGGCGCGTTCCTTGCGCGGCACGATCTATTTGAAATTGGTATGGGTTTGGAGGTTGGGCGGGTAGCAAAGGGCAATTTTCGCAGTCAAGGTCTATGCAAACCGGAAGCTCGGGTAGGGCTTGGAGGCTGGTGCAATCCGTGCAGTAAAGCCTTCTACAAACCGGAAGCGCGGATAGCGTTTGGAGGCTGGTGCAATTGCTGCAGTCAAGCCATCCGCAAACCAAAAGCTCGGGTAGGGCTTGGAGTCTGGTGCAATTGCGGCAATAGAGCTTTCTGCAATCCGGAAGCTCGGGTAGGGTTTCAAGGCTGGTGCAATTGTGGCAGTCAAGCGTTTCGCATATCGATAGCTCGGGTAGGGCTTGGAGGCTGGTGCAATTGCTGCAGTCAAGGACTATGCAATCCGGAAGCTGGGGTAGGGTTTGGAGGCTGGGGCAGTAGGCGCAGAGAAGGTTTGTGCAATCCGGAAGCTCGGATGGTAGCCTTCGGAGGTTGGTGCAGTTTTGGCATTTAAGCTGTGTGCAAACCGGAAGCTCGGGTAGCGCTTGAAGGCTGGGGCAGTAGGCGCAAAAAAGCTTTTTGCATCTCAAAAGCTCGGGTGGTAGCTCTCGGAGGCTGGTGCAATTGCGGCAGTCAAGCGTTTCGCATATCGGAAGCTCGGGTAGGGCTTGGAGGCTGGTGCAATCCCTGCAGTTAAGCTCTATGCAAACCGGAAGCTCGGGTAGCGCTTGGAGGCTGGTGCAGATGGAGCAAAAAAGCGTTTCGCATCTCAAAAGCTCGGGTAGGGCTTGGAGTCTGGTGCAATGGCAGCAGTCGAGCTTTTTGCAATCCGGAAGCTCGGGTAGCGCTTGAAGGCTGGTGCAGTTGGAGCAAAAAAGCGTTTCGCATCTCAAAAGCTCGGATAGGGTTTCAAGGCTGGTGCAATCCCTGCAGTTAAGCTCTATGCAAACCGGAAGCTCGGGTAGGGTTTCAAGGCTGGTGCAATTGGAGCAGACAAGGTTTGTGCAAGCCGGAAGCGCGGGTAGCGCTTGAAGGCTGGTGCAATCCCTGCAGATAAGCTTTATGCAAACCGGAAGCTCGGGTAGCGCTTGAAGGCTGGTGCAAGTTTGGCAGTTAAGCCTTGTGCAATTTTGAAGAACGTTCGGTAAGGAGGTGATGTTACGGTAGTTTTGTATGTCAAGTTCAAAAGGGTTGTCTAAATCTTTTTGTCGAAGAATAACAAGGATTCGCTCGGCATCTAATCTTGCAGCCTCAGGTTGAGACGCTAGCCATTCGTTCAGTATATCCTCTTTTGATGGTCTAACTTCTTCGGCAGATACCCGAGAGAATAAAGAATCGGGCAACGATGACGCTCCTCCACTACTAGAAAAAACCTCATTAGCAACTGAAGCGACTCTTTTAGAGGTATTCCCTTGTAGATTTGGACTTAAAGGCGGCTGGTTTGGGTCAGTTGGCCCCCCTGCAGGATTAAACATGACGAGATGAACCAATTTTTTTTAAAACTAACCTTCTGATAGCTAATCAAACCATTTTCATCAAGAACTTGCAGTTGCTCTTAAAAATTCCCTTAAGCCGCTCAATTGAGCTTGAACCTTAGAGCGTTCCCATTCGCTTTTAACCAATCGGTTGTTTTCTTCCTGTCGATCTGTTGGGTTAATGTTGTCAAAGCAACAGAGTACTCTGTCCCCGTTAAAGAAGGGCATGCCTCTTCAAGAGTTTGCAAAACTTCCCTTTGAAAAGCCCCTCTTGTTTCGTGTGGAGTGTTTAATGGGCCTACGTTATCTAAAAACTCTTTCCATTCATAAGTAGGTTTTTTTTTTAAAGCTCTGAGTTTTGCTGAATAATCGAGCCCTTCTCCTGAATCCGCAATTATTCTAAGACCTTCTTGGACATCATCGTAATAAACGGCGTTAGGCTCGCGGTGTAAAAAATCTGTCCACACTTCGGAGTTTACAAGAATTTCGATTACTTGCGCATCCGTTGAAGTAGCGGCTAAAATTTCTTGGGCAGTATTATTTACATCACTTTTTGATACTCCACCGATTCGTTCGTACAACATACCTCCGGTTTGAAGCGGTAGCTGTAGACGATCTTTGAGTTTTAACTGTAAAAAGAGCACAGTTTCCAACCCTTCAGGGCCTGGGTCAAGCGCTAGTGCTTTTTTGCGAACTTGGTCAAGGCGGTCCAATCGTATAGCTAAACAAGCTGTATCGACATCTGTTTGTGGTTTTTTTTGCCCGTATATCAAGCTGAGTGTTTCCAAGCTTTCGATGCCGGTTGTAACTCGATCTCCACAGGCGGTATTTGCGCTGTCCAACGCCCAAATAGCTTTCTCACAAAATTCTTCCGAGGTAGCCATATCGCGCACGATGGTCGCTACCCGTATAGCAAAATTCTGTTTATTTCGAGGACTAGCCTGTCTAAAATCGGCCGTTTCTTGCAACCGATTGAGGAAAATTTGGAATAAACGTTGATCATTAGCGCGGGTATTGTCATTAAATTTTAAATCTTCAGCTCTATGCAATGGCGCTTGCCCCTGAGGTAGAAGCCTACTCCAAAAAGATAAAGCACCCTGAAGCGTTCCTTGTGCGGCAAGATCTATTCTATCCTGGTATGGGTTTGTTGGTTGGGGGGGGAATAGCAAAGGGCAATTTCCTATATTTATGATGCAGTATTCCGGAACGATGGGAATGTGTCGGAGATGTCCGCACGAATATAAATTAAGCTCTGTGCAGCTCGGAAGTACGGGTATGGATTGGAGATCTGGGCACTCGTGGCAGGTAAGCTTTATGCAAACCGGAAGTGCGGGTATGGATCGGAGCTGTCGGCTTAAATATAATTTAAGCTCTGTGCAGCTCGGAAGTGCGGGTATGGATCGGAGATTTGGGCACTCGTGGCAGGTAAGCTTTATGCAAACCGGAAGTGCGGGTATGGATCGGAGAATTTGGCACGAATATAATTTAAGCTCTGTGCATTTCGGAAGGCCGGGTGTTAGCTCTTGGAAGCCATGGCAGTAATATATGTCAAGCCTTGTGCAGTTCGGAAGGTCGGGTAGGGTTTCAAGGCTGCTACACATGAAGCACAATAGGTATTGGCAGTTCGGAAGTGGAGGTAAGGTTTTGAGATTACTATAGTCCGTGCAGCTAAACTTTGTGCAATTTTGAAAAACATCCGGTAAGGAACTTATAGAGCCAAAAAAGTAAGGTTCTTTTAAATCTACTGTAAAAGGTTGGTCTAAATTTATGCCCGACAAAGTGCGAATTAAATAATCTGCTTCAGAAAAAATTCCCCAGAAGGGCAAAGACCGTTTCCAAGCTTGAAGTATTTCCCCTTTGCGGCTATTTATAGATCGTTCTCCTCCCACTCCAGAAGGTTCAGTCCCACCAGGTTGAACTTCATGAGAGGACAAAGAAGGGGGCGGCGATGAATCTCTAGAACGTAAAACACCCTCAGCTATTCGACTGGCTGCATCACCACCCGAATCGGGTTGCTGACCAGGAGCATTAGAAGGATTGGATTGAGAGGGGGATCCTCGTACAGGACTAGACATAAAAAACAGCCATTTTTTTAAGTTGCCTTTCATCTAACCAATCAAAACATTTTATTCAAGAAATCGCCCGATGCCCTTAAACCGCTCAATTGAGCTTGGCCCTTAGAGCGTCAACAAATCGCTCGCCAAATCGAGGCTTTAAGGCCTATCTTTACGCATATAAAGAAAATACAGACCAGTTTCGGGGTCGTTTAGAGAACGGAAGCCTTAAAAAACTCAACCCTCTCGGATTTAAGGCAAGTCGAGAAAAGCCTAGACGAAAGGGTGCTTTATTACGGTAAGGGGGAAGGTTAAAAATCAATTTAGAAAAACTTGGATGATTGCTCTTTAACTTTATCCCAAAAGGGGACTGATTCTTATTTCTTTTTTAAGAAAATTTCTTTGTCCATGTAATCCAAATAAGCAATGTAACTGGTGTGATCTGAATATTCCTTAAATTCAACACTCACTACGTCCATATTATTCTCGTAAAAGAGATTTTCTTCATATAAAAATTTCCAACCATTTAAACCATCGATTTGACAAAATTTACTATTTATAGAACCAAAACTCCTACCAGATTTATAATCAGTAAACTCTTGCAATAAGGGTTTATTTTTTGGACATATTTTTGGATGATCTTTATCAGTTCGGTTATGCGGGAAATAGGTTTTTGCCATTCCATTTCCAAATTCTATTTCGAGCACCCAAAAGGTTATCCCATTTATTTTAGAAATGTGCCAAACACTCTGATCGCTAGAACGTGTAAAAATCCCTTGACCTTTACCTTTTTCTACTATTACTCCTTCTCCATCTTTCATTGCGAACTCTATCTCTCTTATAGTACAAAAAATAGAAGATCCTAAAAGAGAACTAGCCAAAAAACCCATAGGGAGAAAATTTTTAAAAAAACCCATTTAAAGCCCAAAAAATAATAAAATACTATATTACCTGAATGGATTTGAGTAAAGAATTTTCTTAGGAATCAAATTGTCAATAGAACCCTTTACATGGAAGAGGGCTAATAAGTTTCAATCTGTGAAGGAGCCTTATTCGCTCTCAAGCTTTTTAAATATACCTCCTAATCTAGAGTTTTGCTTTTGTATTAAAGTTTTTTACACAATAGGAGGTTCAGATGCGGGCTTTTTTTCTTGACTAAGCGAAAGCAAGCTTTAGTTGATCTTTAAGTTTTAACTGTAAAAAGAGCTAATTATAAAAATCTTATTAAATATGGATTTCATTGCCGAACTCTATTGAACATGAGGAGTTTTGTAGAGAGCATACAGAAAATCCACATGCCGACCAGATGTGATAATCGTAAGCACTTTATCCAGGTTTTCTTGGGACAGAGAAAGTTCTTGAGCCCAAAGTTCTGGCCAGCCCTCTCCACTAAATTGACCAGGTATTTTGGGAGAGGGTTGTATTAAAGATTTTTGCAATTGAAATAAATATTCTCTTACTTGTCCTGCAGGCAAAAATATGTTGGAAACGGTCGCTAGATTATCCAAACAAGCGCTTATGGTATATTTTAAAATACCCTGCATCAGAGTCCACTCTTCTTTTGTGATTGGTCTTAGTTCTTGTCTCTGTAAAATTTTATTGATTGGCGAGATAAAACCCTCAAAGTCAGTTTCAGCCCTATCTAAGGTGGCCCCTAACTCCTTAAATGTTTTTACAACTTCATTTCTAAAAGGTTCGTATTGATTTGGGTTTAGAAAAATTCTTTTGAGCATGGGGATTAGATGATAGCAAATATCATGTATAAGCTCTGGGGGATCAGAATAAATAAAATCATTTTCCAGCAAAATCTTTAAAAATGCATCAGGTTGAACTATTTCATTAACTTGGGCTATCGAAAGGAGAGGGAAGTCGGAGTGTTTTTGTCTAAAACTAACAAGTTTTTGCTCAAGTGTCTCTTTATCTGGAAAGTGTAGACTTTTGTCGGAATAGTCTACAAAAATTCCTAATTCTTTAAAAAAATTGCAAACATTAGATCCAGGCTTACCAAGGTGATGATCAATAACCGCAAAACTTTGCTGAAGAACCGGAAACTGTTCTTGATTCAATTCACGAATTTCATCATAAGACTTTGTTTGGATGAATTTGAAGGAGTCCCCTACTTTCTCAGATTTATAGGCTGAGCGAAAACTTCTTTCTGCCTCTACCCTTTTTATTTTATTTAGCATTTTGTTTCGAGTTACCTCGACCTTTTTTATATAATGTATTCTGTTTCGAGTTGCTTCATCTAAATGGTTCGTGTCAAATACTATTTTTTGAAGCTTTGGTAGAGCCTGAACGGTTTTGAGATTATAGCACTTGGTGCAGTAAAGCTCAGTACATTCCGTAAGATCGGGTAGCTCTTGGAGGCGATAGCAATCTATGCATTTTAGCTCTCTACAATTTGGAAGCTCGGATAGCTTTTCGAGCTTTTCGCAATGCTCGATGTTAAGCTTAATACATGCCGTAAGGTCGAGTGGTAGCTTTTGGAGGCTACGGCAGAAATTTAAGTCGAGATCTGTGCATCTCGGGACGGGTGGTAGATTTCGGAGTTCGTAGTTGTTATATATGGTAAGCCTTGTGCAGTTCGGAAGGTCGGGTAGGGTTTTGAGGCTGCGACAATTGTAGCACCATAGGTCTTGGCAGTTCGGAAGTGGAGGTAAGGTTTTGAGATTACTATAGTCCGTGCACCAGAACTTTGTGCAATTTTGAAAAACATCCGGTAAGGAACTTATAGAGCCAAGTAAGTTGGGTTCTTTTAAATCTACTGTAAAAGGTTGGTCTAAATCTATGCCCGACAAAATGCGAATTAAATTATCTGCTTCAGAAAAAATTCCACAGAAGGGCAAAGACCGTTTCCAAGCTTGAAGTATTTCCTCTTTGCGGCTATTTATAGATCGTTCTCCTCCCACTCCAGAAGGTCCAGTCCCACCAGGTTGAACTTCATGAGAGGACAAAGAAGGGGGCCGCGATGATTCTCTAGAATGTAAAACACCCTCAGCTATTTGACTGGATGCATCACCACCCGATACGGGATGCTGACCAGGAGCATTAAAAGGATCGGAATGAGCTGGAGATCCACCTACAGGTTTAGGCATTACAAAAAACCTTTTTAATGCATGTTCCCTTTCCATAGCTAATCTAACCGAATTGTTCAAGAGCTATCATTAGGCCCCTAAAAGTTCCCTTTAGCCCCTCGATTGAGCTTGCCTCTTTGACCATCGTGATAAAAAAAGGCTGAGTAGCTTTTTTGGAGTTGTGGAAGTTGATGGTTTTCAATAGCGAAGCCATAGAGATAGAAGAGCATAGCTTTCATCCAACCCCTAGTCTTAGAAAAGGGGTTATACTCTTTTAACTTTGAGGAAAAAAACTTTTTGGTTAGAGGGTTGGGAATGAGCGAACCCATCCCGAGCAGCCCAAAGATTCCAATTAGTGGGTCAATCGACAGACCGGCGGATCAGGGTGAACAATTGACAAAAGAGTATCAGGTTGCTTTGCCTGTCCTTAGATCTTTTGATCCACCCCCTAGACCTCTTACCCCTGCAAGGGTTGAGTCCGCTGACTTGGAACCCTTTGAATGGTGTTGGGGTTTTAGAAAAGAAACAACGGAAACTCTCATTTGGGAACCCTTGAAGGGTGTTTCTGATTCTGATATAGATAGGTTGAATAGAAAGCAATTTCCCTTAGTTCAACCTTCGTATCCGTTTTTGGAAGATTTGTTTGTTGACCGTTTTTTTAGAGACGACGAAAATTGCATAAAAAATAATGCTTTTTTGAAACAAATGGGCTTTGTTTTTAAAGCTAGAGATAAAAAATTTTCTACCCCAACAAGAGAGCAGTTGGTAATCAACTACAACAACTACCAAAAAAAATATCCCCGTTTTCCTGAACTTACATTTAAACTAGTGGATGGTGTACAAGAACCGGATGAATTTGTACACTGTGTTCTAGATTCAGATATAATTTTATCTAGTAATCAAGAATTGCTTCATGATTTTGTTTTTCACATTATTCCGACACTAAGCAACATTTGTGAAAGCCCTCAATCTTATCGATTTTACAAAGACAATCTAAAACAAATTGTTGAGACTTTTCTAAGTTTTTTGAATAAAAACCCCATTGAAATTCTAGCTGAACTGAATAATAACCTAAATCCCAAGATCGACGAGTCGCTTATAAATGATATAGTAGCAACACTAAAATATATGGTGAGCGCTGCACTTGATGAATTGACTTCCGCGATAATTGACTACACGGAAATAAAAGGTCAAGAGGATGCTAATGGTTATATCAGTGAAAAGTTTATCGAGTCTCTTCTCGGTACTCTTAACGATGAAATGTGGAGAGAACCTCTTAGTAAGTCTTTACCAACCTTAAAAGAAGAATTTTTAGAAAATTTCCCAAATCAGGAACGTTGGAAAGGTATTGTAACAGCCCTATTGAGCGCTCAAGGTAAATTTGCGGGTTAGAATCGAAAATGACGGTAAATGTTAGAGTTTAAGTAATTATCCCGACCTTTTTGACCTCTATTTTTTTTGAAAAGTTGACTTTGTTTTCTTTCATGATGAATAAAGAATTCTTTTGAGATGTAATGAGCTGAAAAAAGAATTGCAAGAATTATTCGGTAGGAGTTTACAAGAGCTCTTAAAAATATCTCTATAGAAAAAGTGATGCAATATCAGTTCATAATAATGTCACAGAGAATATATTTCTTCAAAATTTTTTCCCAAAATAGCAAAGATTTGATAAAAATTGTGTAAAAAAATAAAATCCTTAGCTTTTATTAGAACTAAAATTTTATGAGCACCATTTTCAAATCGATCTGCCAGGCACACTCCCAAGAGGTTACTGAATATCTTAGAGCTGCCCGAATCCTAGCATCCGGTCAACACCTATCTAATTTTTTACACACCAACAGATTGGCCGATAAAGATGAGGAGGTTTTTCAGGTTTTTGACCGTTCTACCAAATTTTTGGCAGATGCCGGGAAAAATTATTATGGTTCATCTGAAGCCTTAGAATGGCACCAGAAGTTTTTAAGAGTTGTATCTGAATTTAAAGTCATCTTGGGCAGCCCGATGCTTACTAATGCCGGAAGAAGGGATAAAAGTGTGTCAGCTTGCTCTGTACCCCCTCTAAAATTATCCGAGATGAAAAGAGAAGAAATCGCTCGTATGGTGGGGGATTATCATACTCGCGGGATGGGGACAGGCTTTTGTCTTGATGACGTGAAAGAGCCGAGCGAAATGGTTTGTTACCTCAATCATGTAGCGATGTCCGAAGTTCAAAAGGGGATGATTGAGCGCTCTTGCGGGAATATGGGAGTTTTATCGATTCATCATCCAAAGGTGCTTTCTTTTATCAAAGTCAAACAGGATAATCCTCATATCAAGGATTGGAAATTTAATCTTTCGGTCAACATTACCGATGCCTTCATTGAGGCACTCGAAAGAAAAGAGCCTTTCCAACTCTCTGATGGCCATAAAGTAGATCCAGAGTTTCTTATGAGCCAGATTGCTGAGCATGCGCATGCAACTGGAGATCCTGGATTGATTTTCATGGATAGGATTAATCGCCTCAACCGTGTACCCCAAATGGGCAAATATGAAACTGTGGTCCCTTGTGGAGAAGTTTCCCTCTTTTCGGGCGAGGTTTGCCAATTCTCCTATCTGAATCTGCCCCAATTTCTAAAAGGTGACCAGATCGACTGGCAGGCACTCAAAGAAAGCATTCATATTTGCATGATGATTCTTGATAATGCTGTTGAGGTAAATATCGAAAGAATGCCTACAAAAAGAAGCGCTGAGGTGATCTCAAGCTTGAGAAGAGTGGGTATTGGAATTTGTGGTTTCTCTGAAGTTTTACAAGCAAAAAGGTTAGTTTACGGCTCATTAGAGGCACAAAATTTTGCTAAGGAGCTGATGAGTTTCATCAATCTGGAGAGTAAAAGAGCCTCTGTAAAACTTGCAAAAGAGCGTGGCCCTTTTGAGAAGTTTAAAAACTCTACAACCCGTTTAGATCTTTTTACAAAACCTTTTGAAAACGTACCTACAGATGGTGCGACAAGAGAGGATTGGCAAGCTTTGAGCCAACAAATCCAAGAGGTTGGGATAAGAAACTTGTCTACGACTATTATTCCCCCTTCAGGTCGTAGCTCATTGATCGCAGGAGTTACTGCGTCGATAGAGCCCCCCTTTACCCTTGTAGCGGATCAAAAATTTAAAACTATCCTTGAAAAACAGGCAAGACAAGAGGGATATTTCCAGGACTTAGGGGCTGTCTATGACTCCATCCAAAAAACGGGGAGTCTACAACAAACAAATCTCCCCCTAACGATTAAACGTGTTTATCGAACAGCTTTGGAGATGTCTGCTCAAGAACATATAGCTATAACAACTGCTTTCCAATCCCACACGGATGAGGGGATCTCCAAAACGGTAAATTTGGTGGAAAACTCCACTGTAAAAGATGTAGATGAGGTATTTCGATCTGCTATTTGCGCTTTAAACATGAAAGGGATTACGATTTATCGTGAATATAGCCGCACTTTGCAGCCTAAGACACTCTCCACTAACTCCAAGGAGACCCCTATGGTGATTGATTCGATCTATGGCCCAATAAAAGTCACTCCAAAAATTGCCAAAATTTTAGCCTCACCATTGATGGAGAGATTAAAAACAATCCATCAAAACGGGATAGCCTATCTTGTGGATCCGAGGCAATCTACCTCAAGGTATGAGCATTCTTTGGGGACTATGGCGCTCGCTAAGATGTTAGGGGCATCAGAAAAAGAACAAATACAAGCGCTACTACACGATGTTTCACACACCCCTTTTTCGCACTTGATTGATCTTGTCTACGGTCATGAAAAACAGGACTATCATGAAAGACACAAAGGCCGTTTCCTGAGCCAAAAATGGATCCAGAATCTCCTTTTCGAATGTGATATTCCCTTATCAGATATAGAAATTAAAGATTCTTTGTTCTTTCAAAAGAATGGGATCAATATTGATCGGCTTGACTATATGATACGAGATCTCAAAGCGGTGGGGAGGATTTTTCAGCCAGAGTATTCTTCGATCCTGAACAATCTGGTCGTCGAGGAGGGGCGGATCAAATGTCGTGATATTGATACTGCTAAACTTTTATTTGAAAAATTTTTAGAGGTGAATGAAGAGGTCTACTTCGATCCGAAAGTGGAGGCTGCGTCAGTCGCATTCAGTGAAATACTCAAAAAAATGCTCAAAGAGGGCTCCATAAAAGAAGAAGACTTTGAAAAAAGCGAGGAAAACCTCTTAGAAAAAATTAGAAATAGCCGCTTTAAAGCCGATTTTGAAGCTATAGGAGCCCACACCCAAAAAGGGTTATCCCCATGTAAAAATGGGCGATTGCCCGTCTTACGCAAATTACGCTACATCGATCCTGAGATTTCAGGTCTAAGTGGGACTTTGAGCGATTGGGATAGTCAAACAAAGGTGCGCTTAGAAGAATATCTCAATAAAACACCCACGGAGCTTTATTACAATGGCTAGTCTATTTAAATATATTACAAGCTCCCTGATATGCATTTTTTCTTTTTCTCTACTTGCCGAAAATATCGATTACGAAGAGCTTATCGAAGGAGTTTTTCAAAATAGCGATCAGTACCCTAAACGCCTTTTAGAATTAGGGGCGACAAATATCAACTACGAGGTAAAAAAGGGGGGGAAGAGTTACTTTTTTCGCCATTCAGCAAACCTGGCAAAAGAGCTTTACTCGAGTCAAGATATCGAATATTTGGTACTCAAGCAGCTTGAGAAAACAAAGTTTGCACCTTGCCCCTATTTTTTTGATTCAAAAAGGGGATTGATGATTACCGAGTACATCGAACACGATGAGGTCACTTTAGATCTTAAGGATCAAAAGGTGCAAGAGGCTATTTGTGGGATGCTTAAGTCGATTGAAGAGGAAAATATTGTCGTTGATAGGGTATTTGATCCCTATCAGGATACGCTCGTCCTTGCAAAAAAGGCCACGACCCCTTTACCACATGGGCTTGATGGGATGCTATCTGCTCTAGAGACAATCTCAAAAAAGCTTAGGGAGAATCCAAGAAAAACTCTTTGCCACCTAGACTTACATCACAAAAATATTCTCCAAAAAGGGGATAGGCTTTTTTTAATCGACTGGGAATATGCGGCGATGAGCCACCCCTACCACATCTTTGCCTCGATGGCCTCGATTGAGCGTTGGTCAGATCATGATATGTGGAAGATTTTAGACAATTATCTGGGAAATTCGTCTCAAGAAGATAAGGAATGTATATACATGTACCGCATCGTATCGGATCTTTTTTGGGCAGTTTGGTGTCATGTGCAAATGGAAAACCCCTCGACAAATAGTCCCTACACCGAGTGGAGAGATCTCTTTTTTGCAGCGGCAAAAGAGCGAATACATAAAGTTGAATCTGTTCAAAGAGAAGATTGTCCATGCTAAATCCTAGAAAGCTATTTTTTCTTTTTATTTTCAGTGTAGCCCAATTTCTACAGGCCAATGAGGCGATTTTATTAATGGGACCACCCGGAAGCGGGAAAGGGACGTTCTCCTCATTCGCCAAAAGCGTCGGGTACGGTCATGTGAGTGCAGGGGACGTAATTCGTGAAGAGATTCTCAGTGGAACTGAGCTTGGTTTGGAGCTCAACAATATTGTGGGGAGGGGGGATTATGTTGGACCACAGACACTATTTCGCCTCGTTGCAGGGAGAATAGAGGCTTTTTTACAAAAAAAAACTCCTGTGATCATCGATGGATATGGGAGGACTAGAGAAGATTGGGACCGGCTAAGCGCACTATTAAAAAAGATGGGCATCAAGAGAAGGGTAATCCTTTTTGAGGCTTCTCAAAAAGTTTGTTTGGAACGTATTCTAGGCAGACTAATTTGTGTGGAATGTGGGTATATTACCAGTAAGCACATAGGCCATAGAGAGGGGGCGGTTTGCCCAAATTGCTTAACGACCCAGCTCTCTTTGAGGATGAATGATAATCTAGAAGTGACTTTGAAGCGGTTAAACACTTACCACCATGAGATTAAGCCCTTGCTTTTAGAGACTTTTAAAGGGGAAAATATAACTGTTTTTGATAGCGATCTTCCTTTAGAGAGCTTAGAAAAAGAGTTTCAAAAGCTTCTCTTCTCAAGATGATATCCAGTGGGGACGAAAAAAAAGCTTTTCTATCCGCATTTTGTTTTGGATTTGTGTAAAAAAGAGCAAACCGAGGAGGCTACATAAGCAGTTTTTACTGCTAGGTCTTTTACAGCTGAACCTAAAACCTCGTTTGCTACCGGTATACTAGCCAAGAGCATTCGTGAAGTTTTTTTTAGGCTGTGCCCTTCCTCTTTTTTCGTCTTAAGCTCCATCAGGGCTATAGAAATAACTAAGGCCAGATTCGTTTCATAGAGCATCTCTTTTTGGGTCGAGCTCAAAGAAACTAAAGCGCACCCCTCTAGGCCAATCAAGACATCAGAGGCAAGTTTGGCTACTTTTAGTGCCTCATGCGCGATCTTGGCAAAGTCTTTTGAATGCACCCTCTGTTTTAATTTTTCTAGTGAGCGAGGAAGATCTTTAAGGGAAAAGAGGTAGCAAAAAGAGACACCCAGATCCCATAGAGATTTTACCTTTTCTAAATCGGGGAGAAGGGCAGCCTTTTCCTGTATGAAATGAGGGATATCAGCGAACTCGGGTAAAACTTCTGTACAGAGTTTAGTCTGAAGATTACAAAAATTCATTTTAAAATCTGACGATAAGTTATTGCAACTCATTAAATACCTTCTTAAGGCAAAAAATATAACATATTTTATATATTATTTTAATAAAAAAATGGTTTTTTCCGATCAGTTACCTTTAAGTGGTTGAACCGCAAGAGGGGGGTTAGAAATTTTTGAATTCAAAAAAATATTTTAAAAAAAGAGGCTGATCTGTGGCTTAAGGGAGTGGGCAAACACTTGCCCCTTTTATGGTGTATTTTAATATATGGTTTTTTAAGAGACTCAGTTGTAATATGTTCTGCATTTCATCTCGATTTATATTGTATGATTTTCAAGTAGCAGTTTAAGACCTATCGAGCAACTAATTCAGGTAGCCGAAAATAGAACCAGCCCATCCTTTCTTCAAAAGGAGTCCCGAGGAGCAAAGTTTCAACTTGCCGAAATGCAAAAATGGTCACAAGAGGGAGAGTGGATCAGCATTTTAAAATCTTTGTGGAGTGATGAGGAGGGACAGAAGGCTTTAGAATGGTTACGCTCAAAAGAGCTGGAGCACATACCACCCCTACTGTATGAGCAGGCAATAGCAGAATTTATTCAAAATCCCACCCTCAAAACGGCGAGTAAGACGAGTATTCCTTTGATTGTAACAGCGTCTCTCAGCCTTAGACAGCAACAAATTTATATTCAAGAAAAAGCGCTTGTAATGCCCTCATGTGGGGAAGTTTTCGAGAATAAATACTTTGAAAATCTGAATGATCTCATTTCATCCTCTTTAAAAACGTCGTTACCCGAGCTCATTTTAAGTTCAGATTCTAGCCAGCATATTTTAAGAAAAGTCCATAACTTTATGCTAAAAGAAGATCTTCCCACTTATGAGTCTTTGAAGTGGCTTCTTAGTGAACCTCCCACTCAGGATGCCTTTAAACCTATTCTTGAATGGAAAGAGCTACGCCAGAGCGTCTTTTTTTCGTGGACTCAGGAGTGGCGTTGTGGCCCAACCTCAAATTTCTTGCGGTACTTAAGCTTATAAGCCTGGAAGGGCAAAATTCATGAACAATCCTCAATTGTATTTGTAAAAGGTTCTATATGTCTGTAGAAAAATGGGCTCGTTGGGTCGAATTTGGAAAGGGAAATCTCAGATTAGAGGAGGCATTGGATATTAGGCAGGTTCCCGATTTAGTCGAAAAGTTCAAGACAAAGTTTTTCGAAAAGGGGAATGAGCTTGGGACATATAGGGGGTTAACCAAAATAGTGCAGGAGTTTTTGCCTTGCCCTTCTCTTGGATATGGACTCGGTAGGATTGAAGGGGAAATCCACTTTGATACCTACTCCAGAAGATTTTTAGATAGAGTTAAATCTTTACCTCTCAAAGAGGGTACGATTACTATGAGTGCTGAGGCCTTTCGTCTAGCCCTTATAGGGATTCAAGCTTTTGAGGGGAATCATGAGATCTTTAAGCCCATTTTTTATAACCTTGGTACAGAAGAAAAAAAAACCATTCTCAAAAAGCAACCCGACCTATTCTCTTTTCGTACACCTCTACCGGTAAAAATTGGCAGCGGTTCTTTATTAGAGATTTTGTGGAGCCACTCACCGAAAGATTTATTGCGTGATGCAGCCCTTTTTGGTGGCGATGCTCTTTTTGAGGTGATTCGAATTTTACATGACATGATTCCACTTCTTTGCTCAGAAGATGCCACTCAATTAGAAACAACTATAAGTGCCTATCCTGCTCACGAAAGAGATAACGCAGCCTTTCGTATTATCGACCACCAGATAGAACTCGCTCGAGGAATAAAGATTTCTAAGAGCAAGATATACGAATTGTTAGAGAGCCTTAATAACTACTGTAGTCAGCCAAATGCCGATATGTGTGTCTACAATCTCGTTTATCCTAAATCCCCTGTAAAAAGGGCACAAGCTCTCAAAAGCTGGGTTAAACATTCCATTTATAGACCCCAGATTGTGCATATCCCTCTTTCTCCTTTAGCTAAATTTATGATTGCAAATCGGTTAGCTTTATTGCCTCACGACCATGATAGCGTAGAATTAATGAGAGAATTCGATACCTTAGACTTAGAGGAAAAAAAAGATTTTATTCTGGAGATTATTTTAAAAGGTAAGATCGAGTTTTTGTCCATGGACAAACGTGCGGAATTTTTAAAAGAGGTAGATAAGAGAAGAGGTCAACCGTTATCGTCCATTTTAACACTCGCACTTGTATGTATCGAATTTTTTGCCACTACAGCGACAGAGGATATTTATCCTCGGTTACAACAAAGAGATCTGCTTTTAGAAATTCAACATCTAAAAGATGAGGATAAAAAGTGGTTTGTCAAAAATTTTCTGACCCATGAAGGCTTTATAAGCTACTATTTTGAATCAGAGCGATTGATCCATTTTTTCAGCTTAGTGATCGATTTGAGAAACTGTTTGGGGAGTGACTATATGCGCCCTTATTACAACGTTCTTGAGACAAAGGTTTTGGAGCTCTGTCCTGTGGAGGGTGTTTCTGATGCCCTGGTCAATTTGGGAATGGGGAGCAATTTTGTCCCCATCTTAACAAATTATGTCCTAAACAATATGGTAGGGGAGTGTCTAAATGAAAAAGTCTTACTCATCTGCAAGAAGTTTTTTCAGCCTTTAGAGACTCCTGTACAGTTCATTTTAAAAATTGCAATCTTGCAGTACCCTACGGGTAAATTCTTATTGTCTGATCCCGATTTTTTGGAAACGGTACCCCCCAAATTTCATAGCGATTTTAACATTTTAGCAAACCTGGTGGAGCCAGTGCCTTTTGAGGGGGAGGATCCTCTTAAAAGTACACTGAAAAAGCTTCCGGAGGGGCTCAAAAATCTCCTCGTTCAGGAGACACCGCTAAGCTCTTTTTTTCACCTGGAGGTGATGCCCAGGCTTTTGGATTTATACAGTAAGGGTTGTATCCCCCACGAGGAGATGTTTTTTTTTGCAACACGATACCCTTTCAACATATTTCTAGAGGTGGCTCAACTTTGCCCTTTGGATCTAGATTATCTGGAGGAAGAGGTGATTTTTGAGGGTTACCAAGACACGATTATCAATCATCTAGGGTATTTATGCGAATCCATCTCTACTGGAGATGCGTTCTGTCATGAGGATTTTCGTCGCTTCTTAAATCGCATTCCTCAGGAAAAGATCGGGGAGGGGCCGTTTATCCTTTATTTAGCCAGGGTTATTCCGATGGTTTTTAATGGCGCAAATATCCAAAAAATTTACGACCATACGCCAATCGATTTGATTCCTTATGTGATTCATATGATCAACCCTGATGATCGCCATTGGTTTTTAGACACCCGTTACGAAGCTATTTTTTCTAAACATATGGAAAAATTTTCTTTGGAGGTTCTTGGGTGGCTCTCAGAGGATTGGGAAAAGTGGTTCACGATACGCAAAGATATCCTCGACGAGGTGCAAGCTCTTTGGCAAGAGCAAGAGGAAGATCCTGTAGCAAAAATTGAAATTTATGATAAAACCCAAACCCTTTTGATTTCGTTTAAAAAGAAGTTCACAGATTTACAGACTTTGTGCCAAAAAATAGCCCATAGACCAGAAGCTAAGAAAATTCTTACCGCTTGCCTCGAATTCAAAAAAATGAACGACACCGTAGAGGATTGGCTAAAAAAAACTAACGAAATTGACCTACGCGACATTTCAGATGCCATTACAGATCTGCCGTTAAGAGGCAGGGTGTATTCTTTAGAGGGCAAAGGTTGGATTCTTGAGGAGACTCGCCAAAAGTTAAGCGAAAATCCCTTTACGACCTATCGCTATGAGTCTACAGCTGAAAGAGATGCAAAAATTCCCCTACTTAGCGATGACGAGATGCAAAAACTCGATAGCCAACGTCAACAAATCGCTCGCCAGATCGACGCTTTAAGGCCTATTTTTTTGGTCAAAAAACGGCAAAAACTCCTCTAGGGCCTATCAGTGCTTTTTTGTAAGATGCTGGTTTAAATGATGTTAAGATTTTCCTCAACCAAAATTCTAAAAAACATTATAATTATAACTTCGGTTTTTATTTTAAAGGATTATAAGATGAATCTCCATGCTCTCACTCATCCCACAGCGACGGTGGCCCGAGGAATTGAGAATTTGATTTTGTTGGAAAACAATAGCAAAAATATCTTTGTTAAATCCTCGGCTTTTGCCTTAAGTCGTCTTATAAGCGTCATTGTTTTTCCTGTTTTTGTTGCTTTAGAACTTGTGTGTAAGGATATCCCCAAGTTGATGGTCTCCTTTTTCAAAGGTGGGGTCTCCCATCGATTGGATAAAATTCTTAAGAAGATGCTGACGCTTATTTTCTTTCCTCTAGGTTTGCGCTCAGCAGACGCTCTGTCTCTTTTTTACGTGAAGCAGCTTCCGGAAAAAGCGGTGCGCCCTTTTGGGGTGGAAATGCAGTATGGATTAAAGGTTAAAGAAATCTACACCCCCGATACTGTTGAAGAATTACAAAAGCTTGTTTTAAAAGCTAAAGAAGAGAAAAAGCAAATCTCTGTGATTGGGGCTGGTTTCAGCCAAGGGACACAAACAGTTCCTTTGGACGATAAGCAAATAGTGATCAATTGTAAAAATTTGCATAAAATTGAGATTGCAAGCGATTTAGAAACGGTTACTGTTGGTGCCGGAGCTACATGGGAGCAACTGCAGCTTGAATTGGATAGGTGTGACCGATCGGTGATTGTGAAACAGGCTTCCGATCCATTTAGCATTGGTGGTTCAATCTCTGGAATCAATTGCCATGGCTGGGCACACGACGTGGGATCGATCTCTAAAACGATCGTTGAGATGACCATAATCGATGCAGAAGGGACCTTGAAGGTGCTCCGACCCGAGGATGAACAATTCAAATGTATGATCGGGACTATGGGGTACTTTGGTATCTTAGTGAGTGCCAAAATCCACATCGTGAAAAATGAGCCGATGGTAGAAATTGGTGAAGAGATCGATATTAAAGACTTCCATAATTACTATGAAACCAAGGTAAAATCGTCTCAAGTTCCCCTTTTTGGAGGGAGGTTGAACCTGGATTTTCTAAATGGGGATCCCCTAAGAACCGTCTGTATGGATCGATTTGAACGAGATTCTACAGTCTCTTTGGAAAGTGCAAAAGTGATGAAACCTATCCTTAAAGAGCCTAAAACGGGAACTCGGATGGAGAGGATCGCCCTAAACATGGTATCTAATCTCTTTTATTCCACAACAAAACGGCTTTTAAGCAATTTTTGGAGCCAGGAAAAATCGGCGATGCTACAGGGGCGTAAACTCACAAGAAACGAGGCTCTCCATCCCCCAATTAATAGCTTTTTTATGCTGCATCGCTCCAATCTCCATGCGCAGTGGTTACAAGAGTACTTTTTAACAAAAGACGAGCTAGAGCCTTTCTTGAGATTCTTAGGGAAAACACTCAAAAATAATCAGGTGCGCCTCATCAACGCAACAATTCGTCCCACCCCAAAAGACGAGCTCTCTATCCTCCCTTATGCGGAGCAGGATCGATTTGCAGTTGTGATTAGTTTTGCACAGAAGAAGACCCAAAAAGAGATAGCTAAAACCGAAAAATGGATAAAAGAGGTGAACGCTTACCTCCTTGCCCATCAAGGGGTTTTTTATCAGGCTTATATGCCTTTTGCCTCCAAAGAGGACTTTGAGCGGTCTTACAGCAAAGAGCGGGTAGAAAGGATGCGTGATCTTAAAGAAAAATATGATCCTGAGCACCGTTTCGGGAATGCTCATACAAAAAAATATTACAATCGTGAGGAATAATATATGTCAGTAGAGTTTCTTTCCCCACCTTTGAGACCTGTTGCACAAAACCAGGCATCGGATTCTAATAATCCATTTTTGTCCACGACAAGAATCCAACCTTTAAGCCAGGCATCTCCTTTAAGGCAGGTTTTTCAAACAACAGCTGAAATGAAGACAGAATTCGCCAAATTTTTGAAAACGATATTCTACCAGCTGGATGAGAAAAAAGTTTTTTTAGAGATGGAAAAAATTCTGGCTGATCCGACAAAAACAGATGAACAGATCTATAAGGAGATCTTGGACCGAATCGATTCGATGAAGAGATCTTTTGCCCCTCTAAGACAACTTTGGGCCTTAAGAGTCGTTAAGCTTGGTATGGCACGACAAGCAAAAGAGCTTCTTAAAGGGTTTAAACCCGAGAAATTTCAGGACTACCTGGAGGTATACAATCGCCGTTATCTTGATGTAATGCGAAAGGTAGCTAAGCTCCCACTCAAGGGAAACACAATTGCTGCTGCAGATTTCCCCCCAAAAGGTACACTCCCTGAAAAATTGGAAGCCGGAAGTCTTATATCCTCTTTTCCCTATCAACGGCACGTTGATCTTAATGATAAGGATTGTACGAATCCCGCCATAGAGCCCGAAAAGACCTGCAAGCCGATTGGAAGTGAAGTAGCCGATAAGAGTGTAGATCTCATAAATGTTTTAGGTGGCCTCCATCACGTCCCTAAAGAAAGAGTAGAGCCCTTTGTTCAGTCGTTACACCGAGTCGTAAGGCCAGGCGCTGTCGTTTTACTGAGAGATCACGACGCGGGTGAGGAAAATATCAAAGCGATCGCAAGCGCTGTCCATACTTTTGTGAATGCAACGGCTAAAGTGGATTGGAGTGAAGAGTCTAGTGAGATTCGAGAATTCCAAAGTCTAAATTTTTATAGTGATATCATGGCTAGAAACGGTTTTACCCGTATAAGTTCCGATGCTCTTATTTTGAAAGATGATCCTACCAAAAATGCGATGGCGGCATTTGTGCGTCAACCACAGACAAATGAAGAGTTGGAAGAGGCGATCTCTTTTAGAAATGACCCGGTGCGCCCAAAACAGGGGACTAGAGCCACATGGATTGAATGGGGTAACGTCCGTTTTTCTAAGCAATATGCAGAGTATATACAAACTAAACCAGGCTATGGCTTTGATTATATAGGGCACCTAAGACAACATTTCAAACACTTTTTTACCTATATAAAAGAGTGCCGAAAAGATAAGATTTCTTGGGGCGAACTGATATTTTCTAGTGATATGGCGATGAATCTTTTTATCCTTTTAGCGGCATCGATACAATGCTCTGTAGGGATGGTTGTTTCTATTCCTAGCAGGATGATCGCCAGGTTGCGTTATGGAAAAGACTGGGAAGGTAAAGTAGAGATGTCGACTTTGGACAGATTTGATGCCAAAGTAGAAAAAGAGTATTCGACATTCATCGACCACACCCCGTTTTACATGTTTCCAAACCTTGAGAAGATCAAAGAGCTTTGGAAAATGGTTCTGAAAACAAATGAGGGGGTTTTTTCGAAGATCTCTAATCTTCCGGGTGCTTTTGCAAGAACTGCAAGTTTAATTATGAAATCGGCGATTTCTTTACCTGTGCGCGCTATCTTTACCAGCGAAGCAAATCTAGAGCCCGATAAAGTGGCGGTTCTGATCGACGATCCAAAAGACGAAATAGGGGAAATCCAAAGACAGTGGAGGGAAAATAGAGCCTCTCAAGATGCTGATAAAAATATTGAAGTGGTTTACTCTCTTGAAACTAAAAGAAAGTATCTCTTACTTCCCCGCTATCGCCCCTTTAGCGAAATTGTGCAGCTCATCGCTCAAAACTCCTCTATCTCTCTAATCAAGATTGGGGGACAAGAGTCGATCAGTGTGGATGTTCTTTCAAATGCCCCTGTGGCATCCGAAGATTTGATCCCTTCAGCTAGGCTCGTTTACACTTTGCCTAAATTGCAAGACGAAAAAGAGCGGCACTACGCAACATATCAGGTAAGCGTGAAGAATTTGCAAAACTTTGTAAATGCTCTAAAAGAAGATAGCAAGATCGAGTATATCCACGAGTAAAAGTTAGAAGAACTTAAGTAGATGTTTTTTTATGACAGTAAAGCCTAGGGCTATCTAGTAGATATAAAAAGCCAAATATGTTTTGAAATACTCAGTTATCTTTAAAGCAATCGATTTTACTACCTACTCAGTTTTCGTTTCAAAAGAGTTTTTTTAGGTGCTGTTGAGTTTTAAATTCAGTGTGATGCGTGCCACATAACCTGTTTTTTCTAACCCGGTATACTCAATTTTTTCGAGGATGAACCTCTTCTTGAAAAATTTGGATGGTGTATTTCGAAAGCCTTCATCGATTTAAGGCCCATCCCTAAAGTTTTCCACCCTATTATTGACCTAAATTTTCAACAAAAAACGACTTACATCAAAATGCAGCTTTCCTTTTTTGGTGTACTTGGTGTGCTTTGAGGGGGTTTAGCTGGGCTTGCAGCAGAAGGAGAAGAGCTTGACGAGTCGATAGAAAACTCAAGCTTGCTTAGTCTATAGCGGCAATATTCACCGTAGGTGCTATGGACAAAAAATCTTTGACGATCGTAGGGTTTACTTTCGACTGCTACTTGTTGTCCCACGAGCGTATTGGCTTCGATTCCAAATTTTTGAAGACTTGCGGCAACAACCTCTACGTTCGTCGTGGCATCAAGAACCCAACCCGATAAATTCCTCATTAGACTAGGTTTTGTTCTTTGTTCAAAGTTCGGAAAACAGCGTACAAGATCTATTTCATGGGCTAATGTTAAAAGAGTT
>Ga0194129_10002881_pt1 | contig 24891 bp, 24 predicted proteins | sample TA2KigCa35mmetaG_FD_150862 | JGI IMG/M metagenome (GOLD analysis project Ga0194129, IMG submission 150862) | Freshwater microbial communities from Lake Tanganyika, Tanzania - TA2015038 Kigoma Deep Cast 35m | ecosystem: Environmental > Aquatic > Freshwater > Lake | place: Tanzania: Lake...
AAGGGCTGGCTGAACCTTGACCACAAGCCCGGCGTGGAAAACGTGCTAGGCTACCCGCTCAGCGTTGAGACGCGCGGGCGCGAGACGCACCTGGAGGGCGTGCTACTGCTCGACCGCCCAAAGGCGCGCGAGGTGTATGACACGGCGCGCAGCCTACAGAAGGCGGGGGGCGGGCGGCGCCTGGGCTTCTCGATTGAGGGCCAGGTGATGGAGCGCGACCCGAAGAACGCAAAGCGCATCATCAAGGCGCGCGTGCTCAACTGCGCTATCACGCACAACCCGATCAACGCCGACACGCACCTAGAGTTAATGAAATCGCTTATGAGCGTGGGCTACCAGACGCCGAGCGCCGCGCCCAACGGCGAGAGCCTCGCGCCGCTAGTGCCTCAACAGCTCGCTGGACATATCGCCAACGCCGCCAGCCCATCTCAGAAAAAAAATTCAGAGGATGCGGCTTTAGCTGATATGATTAGAGCGCTATATGCAAACTTCCCCGCCGCCCCACTCGCCGAGATCATCAAGGCGGCTCAACAGATGACGGAGGCTAGGCGAATATGCGCCGAGACGACCTAATCGAGATGATGAAAGCGGCGGGCGTCGCCCCCGCAGAGGCTGAGGCTCGCGCCGACGCCACCCTCGCGGATCACGCCGCCGCGGACACCCTCACCAAGAGCCTCGACGCCCTCGCCGACGTCGCCGCCGCCCAGACGCGCGCGGAGGCGGAGAACGCCGACCGCCTCGCGAAGGCTGCCACCGCCGCCGAAATCAACCTCGCCGAGACGCTCGCGCCCGCCCTTGACGCCATGCTCGCCGAGCAGCGCACCCAGAACGCGGCGCTGGCTAAGGGGCTCACCGGCGCCCTGGAGCTCATTAAGGGGCTCAAGGCTGATCTAAAGGCCCTCCGCGACGCGCGCCCCGCGCCCGCGCCCGCGCCTATGGCTAAGAGCGTTGATTTCATCCCCGCCCCCGGCGAGGTGAAGGGCGCCGCCGTGGACGCGCGCGAGGAGCTCATTAAGGCTCTTACCGGCGCCACCACCACCGACGCTAACCGCGCCGCGCAGCTCATGCACGCCGCCGCCCTCCTGGAGAGCGGCGCCGACCCCCTCGACATTCAGAAGCGTTTCTTTTAAGGAGCCCCGCACATGATCAGCTCTCAGAACCTCGCCGCGCTCATGGCCGACCTGAACAAGGGCACCGTGGGCTACCAGACGCCCCTAGTTCCCGCCGGGGGCTCCCAGACCGCCTCTAACCTCTCGCCGCTCATCCCGCAGCAGCTCTCACAGACGCTCAGCGTTGCTACCTCCAGCATGGCCGACCTCAAGCTGTGGCCCATGCTCAACAAGGTTGCGGCTATGAACACCGTTGTCGAGTACAACCGCGTGCTCTCGCACGGCGCCGAGCACTCCCCGTTTATCGCTGAGGGCGGCGTGGGCGCGCTGAACCGCGCCACCTACCAGAAGGTCGCCGTGCAGATTAAGTACCTCGCTGAGCGCCGCGAGATCACCGACGTTGCCTCTTTTGTGTCGCTTGTCGGGCCCTCCGCCGACGCCCTCGCGCTTGAGACGACGCGCGGCACCGAGGCGCTGTTGCGCCGCGTGGAAAAGGAGCTCTTCTTCGGTAACAGCACCGTCAACCCCCTCGCGTGGGATGGGATCATCAAGCAGATCAGCGACGCCGGCAACGTCGCCGACCTCCGCGGCAAGGCTGTTACGCCTAATTACCTCCAGGAGGTGCTAGGCTCGCTGTACTCCGCGCCCTTCTACGGTATGGCCTCGCACATCCTGGTCACGCCCCGCGTTCTCAGCGAGATCATCAAGCAGACCGTGACCTTTGGGCGCCACGATCAGATCAATTTCAACAACGGTATGCTAGGGTTCGGCTCGAACAACCTAACGATTAGCGCCCCCTACGGCATGATCCCCGTTGTTGCGTGCCCGTTCCTTGAGCGCCACGACCGCATCGCCCCCGCCGCGGGCGCGTCGGGCGTGTTTGACGGCTCTGTGGTCACGCCTACTATCAGCGTGCAGCCCACCGCCGCCACTAACGCCGCCTCTCAGTTTGTGGCAGCCGACGAGGGCGCCTACCGCTACCGCGTTGTGCCCGTGGGCCCGTCGGGTGTGGGCGTCGCCGTGGACACCAACGCCGTTAGCGTGGAGACGGGCGACCGCGTGAGCTTCACCATCGCGCAGAGCGACGCCTCCGCGACCGTCTCGCACTACCGCGTTTACCGTTCCGCCGCGGACGCCGCCAGCGCCGACGGCGCGCTCCTGGTGCGCGAGATCGCCAACGGCGGCGCCACCACGGTCTTTACGGACGACAACGCCGACCTCCCCGGCTCCTCGCCTATCCTGCTGATCAACAGCGGCGCCGATCATATGGCCTACTACCAGATGCTCAGCCTGATCCGCCGCCCGCTCGCGCAGATCAATAGCAGCTACCCGTTCCTGCTGATGATGTTTGGCGCCCCCGCCGTGATGCTCCCCTCGAAGATGTGGATCATCAAGAACGCCGGCGTGAACCCCGCGCAGGGCCTCCCCGCCTGAGACGAGTAGGTGAGAAGATGTGGCGTAGCCGAGGCTTTAAGGCAGGTGAAATCAGCATCGCGGGCGCGCCCGTAGAGGTGCGCGATTATCTGATCACCACCCCGCAGCTCACGGACGCCCAGATCGCGCACCTAACCCGCTCTAGCGCGTGGACACTCATCACGGAGGAGGAGGAGGCGCCCCCCGCGCTCGACCTCACCCCCGCCCCCGCCCCCGCTCAGGCGCTCGCGCCGGTGGCGGGCGGCGACACTTCCCCAGAGCCCGCGCCCAAGCGACGCGGGCGCCCCAAGAAGGTTAGCCCATGAGCTCAGCGCTCGCCCTCCGCGGCTATGACGCCGCTTGGCTCAAAAGCACCTTCCTTCTAGGCGTAGACCTCACCCTCGACGACGGCACCGCTTACCCCGACGTGGTGTTTGAGGACGCTCTAGCGCAGGCTGAGCGCGCCATAGGCGATGAACTAGGGCTCACCCTCGCGCCGCAGGTGATACGCGAGCGCCAAGACCGAGAGCCTGGGCTGAGCGCGGGCTGGTATCCGATACGCACGCGCCACCGCCCCCTGATCGAGGTACAGGAGCTCGCCGTGCTCTACGGGCGCTCAGTCTCGCGGGCGATACTGCCGGCGACCTGGGCGACCATACCCGAACCTATGGCGGGGCAGATACACATCATCCCCACCACCGACGGCGCGGCGAGCTATGTGATCAGCGGCGGGCAGCCAATCATTCTAGGTTTCGGCGGGATGAGCGGCGTAGACCCGTATATTCCCGCCTACTTCGAGATCACCTATAGCGCTGGCTTCCCGCTCTACACCGGCGCGGCGACTATCCCCGCCGGCGCCTTGAGCGTCGAGGCCCCGATAGGGCGCGCCTTCCAGGACATTTACAGCGCGAGCGCCTCAACGGGCGCCACGGTAAGCGCGAAGGGCTTTGAGAGCCTCACGCTAACGCGCACGGGCGCGAGCACCGCCGCGCCCCTCGCCGTGACTTGGACGGTAGACACCCTCCCCGCGCCGATAGTGCGCGCTGTGGGGCTGCAAGGCGCCTCCCTCGCGCTGAATATCGCGGGCGACCTCATCGCGGGCGCCGGTATCGCGCAGCAGTCACAGGGGATCGACGGGCTGAGCCAGAGTATCGCGACTACCGCCAGCGCCACCAACGCGGGCTATGGCGCGCGACTAGGGCAGTTTGAAAAGGAGCTCAAGGCGCTAATGAAAACGCTTAAGGCCACCTATCGCGCCTTCAATATCGCGGCGCTTTGAGGTCGCGCTATGCAGCTCCCATCACGCGCCCCCGTTAAGCTGATACCCCGGGCAGACTTCAAGCCAGAGGAGTTCAGAAAGCTCATCTTCGCGCAGGGGCTGAATGTGCGCTGGGAGCAGTCGTGCTTGTGCCCGTGCAACGCGCCCATAGCGGCCAGCGGCTTTCAGAGCACTTTGACACCGACCGCGGCGACGACGCGAAACCGCCCCGACTGCCAAGCGTGCAACGGGCGCGGCTACCTCTATCACGACGCCCAAGAGATCAAGGCGCTAGTGACGGGGGCGCGCAAGACGGATGAGCGCTTTAGCCAGGTGGGAGGCTCAGAGTACGCGGACGGGCAGATAGGGCTCTCGCTACTGCCTGAGCATTTGCCCGCTATGGGCGACCGCTTCACGCTGATAGATGCAGAGCTTATCTATCGCGAGGTCATAACGCGCGGCGCGAGCGCCACAGACACCCTAACCTATCCCATATCGCGGCGCGCTCACGACCTCGCCGGCGGGGCTGTTACTTTCGGCGTGCGGTACGCGCGCAGCGCCGCCCTAGACGGAACGGTCACGGGGGGGCGCGCCTTTGTGGAGGGCGTGGACTTCACCACCACCACGGGCGCGCTAGTGTGGACAGCGCCCGACGCCCCGCCCGCCGGCGCGCGGGTGGCGCTGGAGTACTACACGCACCCCGCCTACATCATCACGGGGCAGCCGCACGCGATACGCGACGCCTATAAGCAGTTCAAGGCGCCCGCGCCGTTCCATATCTCGCTCCCCATTTACGCGGAGGCGCGCTTAGAGCAGTACGGCGCCCCCCGAGAGGGGGCGGGCCCATGAGCCTCAGCACGGGCATTGATCAAGCGAGCCGCCTAGCGCGCGCTTATCGGGTGGCGGAGGTAGTGGCAGCGGCGTGGAAGGCTGAAGCGCAGAGCTACGGGCTCAGGAGCACGCTAAACATCTACAAGCGCGGCGTTCAGATACGCGAGGTGAGCGTCTCGCACGTGATCATCTCACTCAGCGGGATAGTTCCGCTGATGATCGAGAACGGGGTAGCGGCGCACGATATGAGGCGCTATCTACTCCGCACGCAGCGCCCGGGCGCCTCGCCGATACGCTATGTGAAGAAGGGCCCGCGCAAGGGTGAGCCCTACCGCTTCATTATGTTTGGGCGCACAGGACGCGATATAGACACCTACGGGGGGCGGGGCGCGAGGCGCGAGGCGCGCCAGCTCGCCCCGTCGATGAGCGGAACGGGTGGACGCCTACTCATCGGGGGGCGCTATAGCAACCCCTCAGCGCACTACATTAACAAACTAGGTATCCGCTCGACCTCCCCCGCGCTGAGCGGAATGGTAAGGTTAGAGGCGACCACCACCGCCGCGGCGGGCGAACCCGGCACGAATACCACCTATGCGGCGTGGCGGACGGTCAGCACAAAGCGCGCGGACGCTTGGCAGCACCCGGGGCGCCCCGCCGCTAACCTCGCGGCGCGCGTCGCCGCTCAAATCCCCCAGCTAGTGGAGGCCGCCGGGCTATGATCCATCATCACGCCCTCGCAGCGCTACAGCCCGCGCTAACGTACTATTTCACCCCCGCGAATAAGGCCGCCTGGCTCGCGCTGTTCACCGATGTCGCCAGCTCTACGGCGCAGCTTGAGGCGCTCTATTTAGAGCTCACCGCCACGCGCCCCGACCTACGCCCCTACGCACAAGCGGGCCTCGCGAAACCGCCATGTGTGATAGCACAGCTCACGGCGCGCCGCGTCACCGACCGCCCGCTAGGTGGCACGTGGAACGGGGGCGAGAGCCTAATCAGCGAGCAGAGCGCTACGCTGGAGATTATGGCGCGAGGTGCAGACGAGGCCGACGCACTCGCTTATACCGTGCTCAAGGCGCTGCAACAGGCGCGGGGCGACTTCCTCGCAAACGGCTATATCTACATCGAGACGGGCACAATGAGCGAGCTAGCGCCTCACGAGACGCTCAGCGCCGAGGAGCTAGGCGTTTATGTGCGGCGCCTCGAAATGCGCGGGCGCGTAATGGAGGGCGTAACGCGGCTAGGCGCGTGGGATAGCACGCTAGGCCCCCTCACCATAGGGCTCACCCCCGCGGGGCGCGTGGAGCCTCTCACGCACTCCGAATTCTGATACAATCGCGGCGACGTTCACCCAGGCAGGAGAAACACCAATGCCGAGCACCCTAACGCTATCCGGGCTGCCCGCCACCGCGCGCCCCGGCATCTACGCGCGAATTGACGCTAGCGCCCTCAGCGGCGGCGCCCCCGATAGCGGGCGCCTCGCGCTTGTGGGCGACTTCCCCACCTTCCCCACCGCTACCCCCGTCGAGTTCTCATCACGGCGCGCAATGAGCGCCTATGACACGAGCGACGCCGACCTAGCGCAGCTCGCCGCGCTGGCGTTCAACCCCTCCAACGACCCCCTCGCCAACCGCGGCGCCTCCGCGTTGATTATGGTCAACGCGCGCGAGAGCTGCACCGCCGCGAGCATCGACCTGGGGCCCGTAGTGCTCACCTCGCGCATCTACGGCCCGCGCGGCAACCGCCTAAACGGCGCGCTTACCGTGAGCGGCGATAACCTGAGCCTCAGCCTAAACCGCGGGGGGCTCAGCGAGAGTTTCAGCGCGACCTCTAACGCGCTATTCAGCATCACCAACAGCACCGGCGGGGCGCTCACGCTCACCGTGGCGGCGGGGGTGATCACGCTTGAGGCAAGCGGCGGGGTGATCCTCGCCACCATCACCAGCGCCGAGGCGCCCGACCTCCGCGCGGCTGTGGCGATCCTCGACGGGCTAAGCAACGTGAGCGCCGCGCTCATCGAGCCTGGCCTAGTCACCCTCGCCGAGCTCGACTACACCTCCGCGAGCATCGCCACGGCGGCCACCTACAGCTTCAAGGCGCCGGGGCGCGCGCTCACCGTAGCGCTGAGCGCCTCGCGCCTAGTCAGCGCGGCGCAGGACACCACCAGCAGCGCCGGCTCGCTGAGCTCAGGCGCTTTGAGCGCATCAGGCGGCGCGCAGGGGAGCGAACTAGGGTGGGCGGCAGCCCTCGCCGCTATTGAGGCTCAGAGCGTGCAACTAGTGTGCGCCTTCACCACCGACAGCGGCGCCCACGCGCTACTCCCGGCGCACCTCACCGCGGCGGCCCTCGCGGGCTACGAGCGCCAGGTCTACAGCGCTCTAGCCTCTACTACCACCCTCGCGGCGGCGCGCCCCCTCGCCGCGGCGCTGAACAACCCCGCTATCGCGCTCGCCGCCCAGAGCGTGACGCTCTACGACCCCCGCGGGCGCGTGGCGGCGCTCGACGCGCGTTATACGGCGCTCATGCTCGCCGCGATGCAGGCGGGAAGCGACATAGGCGAGCCTCTCACGCGCAAGCGCCCCGCGATCCTCTCGACCTCTCAGGTTTGGGATACTCACGCGGACATCGAGACGGCGCTACGCGCGGGGCTGTGCGTGATCAGCCGTGACACGCTAGGGCCGCGGGTGGAGCGGAGCCTCACGACCTGGCTTGAGGATAACAATCCCGTTTATACCGAAATTAGCGCCTATGAGAGCGTGCTGTTTAGCGTGCGTGACCTCCGCGTCGCCCTCGCCGACCAGATAGGGCGCCCGACGAAGGCGAGCCAGATGAGCCTCATTGAAAGCCGCGTTAACGCGCGCCTCGCCGCACAGGTGCAGGACGGGCGCATCAAGGCCTATCAGGGCGTGACGCTTGAGGACTTAGGCGACCAGGTGGCGGTCAGCTATCAGGTCGCGCCGGTGGAGCCGCTTAATTTTATCGCCATCACCGCTATTGCCCAGCGCATCAGCGCCTAAAAGGAGCCCCTTAAATGCCAGCCTACAGAGCAATCAGCGGCGCGAGCTGCAAAGTTTATCTAGCGGCGACCGGTCAAGAGGTGGGGTGGGCGACCGGCGTAGACGTGACCGAGACTATTACGAATGTGCGCGTGGACGTTATAGGCGACCTCGACAGCGCCGAAATCACGCCGGTGCGGCGCGCTGTGACGATGAGCGTCGCGGCTATGCGTATCCAGCGCACCCCCCTTGAGGCGCTAGGCGTGTGGAGCCAGGGCGACACGGCGACCATACTAGCAACGCCCGCGCTGGACTTCGCGGTGATAGACGACACCACCGGCGAGGCGCTTTTGACCTTACAGGGGTGCAAGCCCTCGACACGTACTTTCCGCGTAGACGCATCGTCGCTCTTTTCGGAGAACCTAAGTTTTGACGTGCGGCGGATCATCTACCCGGGCGCTTGAGTTTACCGCCCTCAGCGCCTAGAACATAGGCGCCGCGCGAGGAGGCGGCGCCCATGTTTCAGCAACTCAAAAACTCGAGCTCATCGCCGCCGCAACCGCCCGCGCAAGAGCCGCCCGCCGGCTTAGAGCGGGTGTTAAACATCGAGACGGAGCTAGGCGGCCAGGTGCGGCGCTGCACCGTCACGGCGCGCGTAATGGACTTGAGCGCGAAGATCGCCCGCGACCGCCTCGCGGCGCAGCTCGCGGCGCCCTCGCGCTTTGACGACCTCCCCGCCGCGGCGCAGCTCAGAATATGGGCGACCGCGACGCTGGCGCAGGCGATCACCGACGCGCCGCCCTGGCTGAGCGAATGGGCGGGGCTTTATGACCCGCTACTCTTCGCGCTCTTCGAGGAGGTGACGGCGCACGAGCGCGCATTTTTTCGCGGACACTTGGCGGAGGGCGCAGGCGCAGCGCCAGAGCCCCGCGTGGAGGTTAAGCGCCTCGCTCTACCCTCCCTTTGAGCCTTGCCCCCTCGACCCGACGCGCCCCAACGCGCCCGCCGCTTGTGTGATTGAGCGGGGGCTAATGGCACTCAGCGACGAGGCCTTTAACGCCGCGCAACCCGCGCATAATGCTACAATAAAGGCAGATCAGCCCGCCGTAACGGGCGTGGCGTGGATAGACGCCCAAGAGCGCGCGAGGTTTAGATGAGCTCAGAGGTTACAATCAAGGTCAACCTAGACGAGACGGGCGCTATCAAGGACATTGAAACCTTAAAGCGCCACCTCGACGACCTCGCGCGACAAGCGGCGAACATCCCCACGGGCGCCGCGCCCGTCGCGCCTGGCGGGGCACCGCGCGACCCGCGGGGGCGCTTCATATCACGAGGCGGGGCGCCCGCCCCCCTCGCGGGAGCCCCTGGCGCACCCGCCGCGCCAGCGGCGCCTCCGACCCTCGCGCAGCCCCCCGAGGCCGCCGCCGCAGGGCGGGGGGGCGCGGGCGCTATGGGCCCCGCTATCGCTCAAGCGCTGCTCAGTTTTGCGGGGCAGAGCGCGGGGGGTGTGGTGAGCGAGATAGGCGCGCGCAGCGCTAACCTTCCCTTTGTGGGGGGGCCGCTCGCGGCGTATCTAGGCATTAAGGGCGCCTCTCTACAAGCGCGCGAGGCGCTCGCGGGGCAGGCGGCGGGGCTAGAGGGGCTGGAGGCGCAGATCGCCGGCGCCGTAGACATCGCGGGCGAGACACCCCGCGAGGCGACAGAGCGCGCCGCCGCATCAATCGCCTCTCTAGGCTTTGGCGCGGGTGAGGCGCGCCAGCTTATGGCCACCAACGCGGGGGCCTTTGGGCTCGCGCAGACATTCAGCGAGCTAGAGGGCACGCTGGGCGACCTCGCCGCCGCGCAAAAGGCGGGGCTAAGCCCGCAGATGATTAGCAGCCTAGCGGGAGCTATCACACAGGCGGGAACGGGCGCCGGCGGGGGTGTACAGGCGCGCGCCGCCTATGACCTAGCTTTCCAGATGCGGAACCTCGCCGAGAGCGGGCTAGACCTCCGCGGCGCGGGTGTTAATCGCTTCCTCGCCGGGATGCAGGGCGCGATAGACACGCTCGCGGGGCAGGGGATCACCACGCGCGGCGAGGGCCTCGCGGCGACCGTGCGCGCCGTGAGCGGGGCGACGAGGCGCACCGGTACCCGCCCGTTACAGATCACGCAGGCGCTAGGGGGCGCGGCGGGGGGCGCGCGTGCGGGCTTCGCGGGGCAGTTTGGGGGGCTAGTAGAGGCTGCCATACAGGCGGAGGCGTTTAGCCGCGCCGAGACGCCTCTACAGGCGCTCCAGATTATGGAACAAATGCAGGCCGACCCCCGACGGATGCAAGCGGCGCTTAGGAGCCAGCTAGGGGGGGAGGGCGCAGCGCTCGCTCTGGCTTCAATACCGGGCATAGGTGCGGGAGAGGCGCGACAGCTCGCCGGGGGGATGGGGCGCGGCGCGGACGCGCTTAGCCTACCCGCTCGACAGACGCGCGGGCAGATAGAAGCGGGGCTCGCCGTGAGCGCCGCCCAGGCGGCCGCCGATCAAGCGCTAGTGAACGCGGCGCGCAGCAACGAGGCTCTGTTAGTAGAGCTCACGCAGATCAGCGCAGACATCAAGGCCGCCGTACTGAAGTTCACCGAGACGAGCGACCTAATAACGGGGCTCGCCGCGGGTATCGCAAAGGCGCTGGACACTATCGCGAGGTTTACGCCGTGAAGGTTGAAATCTACACCGACACCCAGGCGCGAGAGATCACGGGGCACGTCACGGGCGTCACCTGGACGGCGAGCACGCGCGCACCGTACCTGAGCGCGAGCGTGACCCTCGCGGCGCCCTTCGCGCTACTCGACGAGATCGCCCCCGCCGGCGAGGGCGCCTTAGACTTGAACGCTTGGCTTGTAGTGCGCGAGATAGTCGCGGGTGCAGAGCGCGCCGTATTCGCGGGCCCCGTCACGAGCTACAACTACACGCTGAGCGCGGACAGCGGCGCGGGGCTGGAGGGGCTCAGGCGCCTCGACGCGCTCACCATCAGCGCCGCCTCACCGCTGCACCACATGAGCGAGGCTCAGATAGCGCTCAGCGCGCGCGCCGTGGGCGCCCCCGCCGGTCATATCTACCAGCTCAGCGAATGGGCGCCGATCATGCGCGAGCTCATCACAACGCCCTTTAGGGGCCCGTATCTAGGCGCCGCGCTCGCGCGCCTCTTCGAGCTACTCGCCGCGCCCTACAGGCTCCCCCGCACCCTCGCGGGCGGCGCCTCCCTCGCAGGTGTGCCCGTCGCTTACGACACCGACACGACCATCGAGCACGCGCCCGAGCGTGTGTTAGACGCGCGAGGGCTCACCGGCGCCGCAATAGCCGCCGTCTCAGCCGCCGCCGCCCCTGGGGGCTCGCCGTGGACGCTGATTAGCTCCATCTTCGACCCCGACCCCACCATAGCGGAGCTGTTTGTGAGCCTTGAGCCCGTCGAGGACGGCGCGGCAGGCATAGGGGGCGCGCTGGGCGCCCTCCCCGTGCTCATCCACCGCTTCCGCCCGTTCACCGTGGGGGCGCTCCCCTCCGCCGCCGCTGTGGGCGCGACGGACGCGCCCGCGCACCCACGCGCGCGCGCCTCGCTCATCGAGGGCGTTATCAGCCTCCGCGCCGCGCAGACGGACGCCGATAGGGTGAACGCCGCCTATATCACCACCCCGCTTACCGCATCCCGCGGCGTGGATAGTTTCGGGCTGATCGCTTCCCCGCGCCTCGACCCCGAGGACATAGACCGCGCGGGGCTCAGGCTCTACCGCGCACAATGGCCCTACTTTCCGCCGAGTAAGACCGAGGGCACCTTCGCGGCGCACTCGCAGTATATTGTAGACGTCACCGCACAGATCACCCAGGGGGCAGAACGCTTTATGAGCGGCGACATCTCAGCGCGCTATTTACCGCACCTCCGCGCGGGGCTGTGGATCAAGGCGCCTATCGGCGACCACGCGCGCGAGCGGCGCTTTTATGGATACATCGAGAGCGCTACGCACTCCGTCAACGTAGGCGTCGGGGGGCTCATCACGCGCCGCTCATCGCTGAGCTTCACGAGGGGCTTTTTTGAATGATCCGCAAAGGCCCCGCGACCCGCGCCCCCGTGCTGGCCATAATGCGCGTAGTAGCGCGCAGGGTGCGCGACGGCGCCCCGTTCCTCGACCTGATAGACAGGGGCGGGCGCCTCTATAGTGATGCGGAGGTGCTAGGCTTAGGCGGCGCACCTAACGAGCTCGCCGCCGTGCCTCCCGAGGGCGCCGACGTGCTCACCCTCACCACCCCGCAGAACGCGCCGCTAGTGATAGGCGCGTTTAGCGTCTCGACCGACCGCGCGCCCCAGGTGACGCTCAGCGGCGCGGGCGAGTATCCACCCGACGCCCTCGCGCTAGATCACGTGGCGCTCAAGAGCGGCGCGGCGCGGCTAGTGGCGGGCGACGGGGCGCTATTCGCGGCGCCCGTGCTCAGAGTACAGGGGCGCTTAGAGGTGAGCGCGGGAGCGGCGCCCGCGCTGAGCGGGGCTGTAGCCGAGCCCACGCTAGACACCCTCACGCAGTACCAGAGCGCGATTAACACCCTCGCGGCGAGCCTCGAAGCAATCCGCCTGGCGTGCGCGAGCGCGCCCAACCCCGCCGCCTTGCCGGCGCTATTGCAGGCCGCCGCCCAGGCGCTGCCGCCCGTATCGCCTACCATCGCGCCGCCCCCGAATGGTACAATCGCCAGCGAAATCATCAAAGTTGAGAGGTAACGCATGAACACCGCGAGCCCCCCGCCAGGCATAGCGCCGCCGGGCATTATCGCCGACCTTGCGCGCCTCAATATGCGCTATCTGTTAGAGCACCGGGTGAACGGCGCGCTAAAGGCGGCTGTGGCGCTCCCCCTCCCCCCGCAGGCGTACACGGACAACGGCGAGGCGCCGCACCTCATCACCTACACGCTGGGAGGCGTGATACGCGAGCTCGCACCCCAGAAGCGGCGCACCCTAAGCCTTACGGGCTCTAGCGGCTACGACGCTCGCACAGGGCACACCCGCGAGGGGCTCATCACCGCGCAGCCGGGGCCCGTACTCCTCGCGGAGTTCAAAGCATTTATAGAAGGCTACCTCGCCGACGCGGCGCGCGAGGGGGCACAGGGCACCCTCACAACGCAAATAGGCGCGCTCAGCACCTCGACCACCCGCGAGAAGCACCAGCTACTATTCCGCGCGATTGACGAAGGCGCAAACTACGCCGTGGAGGTTATGAGCCTCCGCATAGACCGAGACGCGCAAAATAACCACTTTGGGCGCGGGTGGACGCTCACGCTGGAGGCCTACGACGAGGCGCAGCCCTTCCCGAGCGCGTTTAGCCGATATACCGACATTCTCAACGCGATCACGGGCGCCGTGAACGCCGCCGCCGCCGTTGTCGCGGTAGGGGCGCAGGCCATACAGGGCGTGAACAGCTTAGCGCGCCTCACCCTGGGCCCGCTCGACGCGCTGAGGAATGTTACCGCCGCGCTGGGCGAGGCGCTCGCGGGCGTGAGCTCGATTGCGGCGCTCCCCCGCGACCTACTCAGGCGGGCGGGCTTCGCGGCGGGCGAGGTGCGGCGCGACCTAACGCGCCTAGCGAATGACCTAGAGCGCTTCCCCTCCGCCACCGGCGCCGCGTGGGAGGCGCTCACCGTCGCGCTACTTGGCGCGGATGAGGCGCAGACGCAGTTTGAGAGCGCTAGCGCGCTGATCCCTCAGCGCGTAGACCTCGACACGTACACCACACCGCCGCTCACCTCGACCCAGACGCCTAGCACCGCGACCCCCGCGACACCCGCCATACCCTACCCGCTCAGGCTTGGCGAGACGCTGGAGCACCTCGCGGCGCGCGTGTTAGGTAACGCGGCGCTGTGGGTGCAGATCGCAGAGCTGAATGGGTGGATTGACGCCGAGACGCTAGGCAGCGGGCGCCCCGCGCGTGCAGGTGATCTAGTGCTTATCCCCTTGAGCCAAAGCGCACAGCCTGAGCCCACCCGCGAGCGCGACATCTACGGCACCGACCTAGCGCTAGACCAGAGCGGCGACCTACAGCTAAAGAGCGCAGACCTCGCCACCGTGAGCGGGCCGGCGAACATCGAGCAGGCGCTAGGGCTGAGGCTCAAGACCACCACCCTTGAGCTATCATGGGCGCCCGAGTATGGACTACCAGCGCTCACCGGCACCCGAATTAGCGCATCGAGCGCGGGCTATGTGGGCGCGCTGGTGCGCGAGCAGATTGAGCAAGACCGCCGCATTGATCGAGCGCTGTTGATTGAGGTGCGCGACGCGGGCGACACTCTCGCCATTCACGCAGAGGCGCGCACTACGGCGGGCGCCTTCCTCCAGACCACCACCGAGGCCCCCAGATGAGCTATACCCCCCGAACGCGCGAGGAGCTCGCGCGCCTCGCGCTAGGCGCGATCATCGCCCGCTCAGACCTGAGCGACACGGCCCGCGGGAGCGTGATAGACACGCTCAGCCAGGCAATAGGCGCACTCGCCGCGAGCGTGGAGCAGCAGATAGGGCGCGTGCGCGAGGCCTTTGACTTTAGGGCGGCCACGGGCGCAGAGCTCGACGCGCGGCTCCTAGAGCTACCGCTGAGCACCATCAGCCGCCTACAAGCGACCCGCGCGAGCGGTACAGCGCGTCTCACGGTGACGGCTAGCGCCTCGCCCCGCACCCTTGAGGCGGGCGCGACGTTCAGCGCGAGCGCGGCGCCGGCGCTGATCTTTCAGACCCTCGCGCCACTAGTGATAGGCGCGGGCGTCACGGCGATTGACGCGACCGTTGAGGCGCTCGACGCGGGGCGCGCCGGCAACATCGCAGCCGGCGCGCTCGACACCTTAGACAGCGCCCCGCCCTATGTGATAGCCGTCACCAACCCAAGCGCCTTTGGCGGGGGGCTCGACGAGGAGGGCGACGAGGCCTTGAAGCGGCGCGCCCAGCTCTACTTGCAGAGCCTGGCGCGCTCACAGCCCGCAGCCTTGCGCTATCTCGCCCTCGCCCTCGCGAGCACCGCGGGGCGTATCATTCTCGCGGACGTGTACGAGCCTGACACCTCGCCGGGCTATGCGGAGCTTTACATAGACGACGGCACCGGCGCGTTAGCAGCACGCACGGCGCCCGGCGCGCAGTACACCGACACCGCGGGCCCCGCCGGCGCGCGCGTGCTCTACTTTGACGCGCCCGCAGTCCTCGCGCCCGTGCCCCAGATATACAACGGCGCCGCGTGGGTAGACCTCGCGCCGAGCGCCTACCGCGCCATACCTGAGCGCGGCGTGATCTACTTGAACGGGGGCGCTATCGGCGCGGGGGTAGCGTGGAGGCTCAAGCCCTACACGGTTTATACAGGGCTCATAGCTGAGCTACAGCGCGAGGTGGAGGGCGACCCCGCCAACCCCTCCGCCACGCCGGGCGCGCGCGCGGCGGGAACGCGCGTGCGGGTGTTACCCGCGCTCCCCTTCACGCTCAACTTCGATCTAACCCTGCTCCCGACGGGGGGCGCCGACCTCGACGCGCTCAGCGCCCAGCTCACCGCCGCGCTGATCGACCTCACCTACAGCCTAGACATCGGCGCGCCGCTGTTTGTGGCGCAGATCATCGCGGCGGCTATGGCGCTTGAAGGCGTCGCCAACGTGCGCGCCTACCGCCAGGGCACCGGCGGCACCGCCACGCCCGAGCCGCTTGATGACGTGTACCCCCCGCTGGATCGCGTGTTACGCATAGGGCGCCTTACGCTAGTGCCCACCTCCGAGGAGACTTAAATGGACAAGGTACGTTTAGAGCCCCTAGAGCGCGCCGAGCTCATCGACACGCTAGCATTGCAAGGCCTCACCTATGAGCACATCCGCCGCGCGCTGGGCGCCGAGTTGGGGGGGAGCGCCACGGCGACCGCGCGCGGGCGCGGCGGACTGCTCAGCTTGCCCAGCGGTAACTACAACCACGCGCTAGGCACCCTCACCTTGAGCACATTTAGCTATTTGGAGCTCACGCAGGGCGGCGCGGCGCTGAGCGGGGGGCAGACCGCCGCCCCCGAGGCGCGCATTGTGCGCTTTAACAGCGCCGACAGCGACCACCCTAACCACCCCATAGACATTAGCGCCCAACGCACGCCAGGCACCTCCTATACGCTGTGGGCGCGCTTTGTGCGGATCACCACCGACCTAGACGCGCGGCGCAAGTGGAGCGTGACGCTAAACGCTGAGGTGAGCGCCACTATCGCCACCCGCGAGCGCGAGCGCGTTGAGTTCACCGTGACCACCGGCGCGACACCCGCCGACAGCGGAGAGAGCGTATGGGTAGCGCTACTCACCTACAGCGTCACCGTAGGGGGCGCTTTTGTTAGGGGCAGCTTCTACCACGCACACAGCGCCGCCGACGCATTTATCGCGGAGCAAGAGTTTCTCGACGGAGAGGCGCGGCTAGGCCTCGACGCGAGCTTGATCACCCTGCTCACGGCGGGCGGGCGCTCGCTGGGGATCATAGAGCACCTCGCGCTACTGCGCGCCCAGCTCTACCGGCTACTGCACAAGGGGAGCGGAGATAGCGTGACGCCGGCGGGAAGCGCAACGTGGCGAGGCACCCCGCGCTTTAGCCTGGCGGGGGTGGCGCAGGAGATAGACGACCTCGACGGGCGCATTAGCGATCTAGCCACCCGCGCGACGGCGCTTGAGATCGACACGCGCGGCGCGCGTGACGAATACAGCCTGATCATTCATGCGCGTATGATCTTCGACATCAACGACACGACGGCAACGCTTGAGACGGTCTACCAGAGCGGCTATCCGGGCTTTGTGCCTGGCGTGAGCGTGTTTCTCAAGTTTGACCGCACATATAACGCCGGCTCAGGCGTATTTAACGGCGCCGCGTTCTCGAACATCGCCGAGGCTATCGACACATTTTCGCGCCCCGTTATCTGTTTCTCGACCACCATCAGCCCCCTACCGCTCAACGCGGCGCTGATAGTGGGTGAGAGCGTGCGCGCCATAGGGCACGACGAGCCGCGCGACGGCCTCGAAGCGCCCGACGTGCGAAAGACGCTTGTGCTATCCGCTAAACGCCTGGTGCGGAACGCATTTATCGCGGAGCCGCTCGCCGACAATATCAGCCGCTATACGCGCGTGCGCGAGTACACTTTCAAAGAGACATACGGCGGCGCCGATGTAGCGGAGAACGCCATAGCTTACGCGCTACGCTTTGGCGAGAACGGCGACGGCTACTACACCAACGCCGACGACAAGATCATTCTACACGTTGCTTTCCAGCTGCGCCTAGCCACCCGTGAGGCCATCTAATGATCACAGCTTACGCCAGCTTTAACCCCTCGCCGATCACCGCCACGCCGCGCGACCGCACCGAGAGCACAAGCGCCCTCCCCCTGAGCGGCCTACAGCTCTACGGGGGCGCCGTGGACAGCGCCAACCCCAGCGCCACTTTTAGCTTCGCGTGGAGCGTCTTAACGCTACGCGCGGGGCAGACTGCGACCATCGCCACCCCCACCACTCAAAACACGCTCCTAAACGGCGTTAATGATGTGTGGGGTGATGTGCGGGTGCTTCTCATCGCGACCAACACGGCGACGGGCGAGACGAGCGAGGCAGACCCCCGCTTAGCGCCCGCTACGGCGATCACGACACTTCACCTAGAGAGCGTGGCCCGCGAGCTCACGCGCCCCGCGATAGGCTCGCGCGAGTGGTGGTATGCGCTAGACACCATCACCGCAACCCTCGACACCCTCGACACCAGCGGCACCACGATAGACAGCGCGAGCATCAACGAGGCGGGCGAGCTGCTCTTAGACCTGAGCGACGGAACCACCATCAACGCGGGGGTGGCGAGGGGGCCCGCAGGTGCAACGGGCGCAACGGGCGCGACGGGCCCCGCAGGCGCCGCAGGTGCAACGGGCGCGACAGGCGCGACGGGCGCAACGGGCCCCGGCGCCTACTCACAAACGATCTGGCACACCTACGACGGCGGCACGGTAAGCGCGGGGGTGAACCCTAATAAACTCCTTTGGGCCGTGGGCCCGTACCGCGCCCACATCGCCCTCGCCGTGACCCGCCTAAGCGCTAGCGCGCTCGACGGGGGCGTCGCCACAAACAACCTACCCGTTCACGGGGTGCTCATCACCGCTGACACGTTCAAATCAGGCGCCGCCAACGCGGGCGCCGCAACGATTTTCGCCACACTCAACCTCACGCAAGGCGCCACGTCGCACAACAGCACCACAGCCACAACGACTACCAGCGCGATCATCCCCCAGGGGCATCTCTTCGGCGTGCTCATCGGCGCGACGAGCATAGGCGCGCTAAACGGCGTGACCCTAGAGCTCAACTGCGAGGCGCTGTAAAATGTTAGGCGGCTACGGCGACCCCGAGGCGGGGGGGCTGGGCTACGGCGACCCCGAGCCCGGCGCGCCCCTCCTCGAAGAGGGCTACGGCGATCCTTACGGCGCGCTGAGCGTGCACGTACTGAGCGCGGGCACACTCCCCCACCAGGGCGGCGCGCTGTTTGAGCTAGGCGGGCTGATACCGCTAGAGCTCGCGCCGTACCGCGCCTCCATCACCCGCGCGGACACCGGCGCGCAGGTGTTCTTTTACAGCGGGCGAGCGGGGCAGGGCGCCGACCTCTACCCCGAGCGGGGGCGCCTCACGTGCTTCTCACCGCGCGCCGCCGCCAGCACCTATACACTCACGCTCTTCTACGGGGCGGGCTTTGCGTCGCGCATCGAGCTAATAGGCGCTGTGACCGTCGCGCCCTCCCCGCGCCTCCGCCCGCGGTATGCGCTCGCGCGCGCTTTCCCCTCGCTCTACGCGACGGGCGCCCGCGCCCTCACCGACCGCCCTATAGACGACGCGAGCACCACGCCCCCCGCGCCAGGCGCCCTTGAGGGGCTCATAGACGCCGCCGCGCTGATTATAGGGGGGCTGGGCACGGGCGCCGCCACCCTCACCACGGCGGGCGCCGCGAGGGGCGCGAGCGCTGTGAGCGTTGAGGCTACTTTAGGCTTTGGGGAGGCGGGGCGCGCGTGGATAGGTGGCGCGCTCTACGGCTACCAGGTCACGGCGCCTCTCACCTTGACCCTCACCCCCACGCTCAGCGCGCCGCTCGACGCCGGCGCGGAGGTCTTGGCCCATGCTTACCCCGCGTAACCGCATCGCCGAGGCGCGCGCCGCCACCCTCGCGAGCCACGCCGGCGGCGCAGACCTCGAGAATCTAGGCACGCTCTACGGGCTCCCCCTCCCGCGCCTCGCGCGTGGACAGGACGCCACCGCGCGCGCGATACTGCGCGCCACGCTCTACAGCGCGCGCGGCACCTACCCCGCGACCCTCGCCACCCTCCGCGAGCTCTACCGCCCGTATGAGATCACTCTAGCGGGGGCTGAGCTGAGCGCGGACGAGAGCGCCGCGACCATAGAGCACGAGGACATCACCGCGGCGTGGGCGGGGCGCCTGGTGCGCTGGGAGGTGGAGGGGGAGCCCGGCGCGCTCTTCGCCGTGCAGAGCGCCAGCGCGGGCGCCCTTACGCTTGAGCGGGCGCGCACCCTCCACCACACCACGCCCCCCACCTCGACCGCCGCGCCCCTTGTGGGCGCCCTCGCGCTGCTCCCCTGGCGGGCGAGCGAGCCCACACCCGGCGACGGCGACGAGCTCGCGCCCGGTGTGGACGCCCCCGCGACGCTCATTATTGACACCGAAGCGCCGCGCGTCGAGGTGCCCCCCTCCTACTACCACGAGGGCGACGACCCCACCGAGACGGCGAGCGGCGAGCCTTACGGGCTGCACGTGCTTAGCCTCTTCGACGGCGACCCCGCCGTACCTTCACTAGGCGACCAAACGCTAGGCCCTTTCCCGTTATACTTCCCCGGCGCGGGCGTGGACGGCACTACGCGCGCGATCCTTGACCCGCTTTTAGCGGCGGGCGTGAGGTTGCGAATGACCCTCACGCTTGACGACGAGAGCCCATTCTAACGGAGGCAGCGTGAGCATTGACCTGATAGACATCAAGACGTGCAGCCTGAGCGCCGTGATCGCCTGGGGGATAGTGGAGGCGCTCAAGCCCGCGCTCACGCTCGCGGGCTTTGCGGAGAAGGGGCCGCGCTACGCGCTCGCCGTGCGCCTCGCAGCGCTCGCGGTGGGCGCGGTAGTGGGGCTGGGCATACACCCCGCGCTAGACGGTAAGGGGGGCGCGCTTACCGGCGCGGCGATAGGGGCCGCGGCGGGCGCGCTCAACGCGCTCATAGTCGCCCAAGTGAAAGCGCGCTTGAGGCGGGCGGGTGAGGGCGCGGGCGGAGGTGCGGGCGCGGGCGAGGGCGCGAGCGCGGGCGCTGGCGAGAGCGCGGAGGAGGGGGGGCGCGATGAGCAGCCCCGCTAAGACCGCCGCCGCCGTGGACTTTGTGACAAAGGGGCTCGCGGCGCTGAGCCTCCCGCTAGCGATATGGGCGCTCAACCTCGCGGGGGAGCGGGCGCAGGTGGAGCTACGCCTAAAGAACCTGGAGGACGCCCAGCAAGCGCACACCGCGCAACTGCGGGCCGTTGAAAAGACCCTAGAGAGCCTCGACACCACCGCGCGCTTTATCCTCCGCGACCTTGAGCGCGCCCGCACCCCGCGCTAAGCGCCAGGGCCCCACCATGCACGCAACCTCCGCCATCACTCTTGCGACGCTCACCGCCGCCGCCATCGCCGCCGCCGCGCACAGCGCCTCACGCACGCACGACGGACACCAAGCGCAGCACACCGCCGCGCAGGTGGAGCGCACTTTAGACACCGCGCGCCGGTTGGAGCGTCGCTTTGTGCGCGCCGCGGATGAGCTGAGGGCGCAACGTGAGCAAGAGCAAGGCGCGGCGGGCGGCGCGTGCATAGAAGCGCCCCCGAAGCCCGCACCGCTCAACGTGTCGCGCTAAGAGCGGCGCGGGCCCCGCAGGGCACAATAGCCAGGGCGGGAATTGAACCCGCACGCCTCGAAGGGCGCCAGAACCTAAATCTGGTGCGTCTACCTATTCCGCCACCTGGCCGTGCATGGGCGCGAAGGGGATTGAACCCTTGACCGACCGGTTATGAGCCGGGCGCTCTAACCGCTGAGCTACACGCCCCTAGACACCCGCCACGCTAACGCCCGCGCGCCGCTCAGTCAAGGATCACCAGGCGCCCGGCGGCGTCGCGCTCGCCCTCAATTCCCTTACGCCAGACCCGCGACGCCCACGGATCAGCGCTCATAGCCACGTCAGGCGTAAAGGGGCGCATCGCGGCGACCATGAGCCGCGCGAGCTCATCAGCCGCCGCCGGCGCCCGCGCCTCTTCGACCTCGCACAGAATTTCATCATGGATGAAGGCGACGGGGCGCGCCCCGTAGAGGGGCGAGGTGCTATCAAGCCAGCACGCGCGCACCACATCAACGAGCGCAGTTTTAGCGCCGTCGGCGACGAGCCCTTGAAAGTAGGTGTTAGCCCCGTCGGTGAAGCCCACGGCGCCGCGGCGGCGGCGCGTACGGTGCTGCACCACAAAGCCCCGATCAACCGCGCGCATTACCTGGGAGAAGTAACCGCGCATCTCAGGCCACGCGCTAAACCACGCATCACGCAGCGCCAGCGCCTCCGCGGGGCTGAGCGTGACCCCGTATGAGGACTGCGCGAAGCCCACGAGCCCCTCCACCCCGAGCCCGCCGGGCAGCCCGAAGTTAGGCACTTTGGCGAGGCCGCGCAGGCGCTTAATCTCAGCGTCGCCCGCCTTGCGCCGCGCTACCGCCTCCTCATAGCTGCACTTCGCCAAATCCGCCGCCAGCGCTAGGTGGAGGTCGCGCCCGCTGTTGATCGCCTCCGCCATGCGCGACGGGAGCCCCATATCGAGACACACCTGGGCGAGCGCCACGAGCTCCGCCGTCGCGTAGTCGGCGCCCACGTACACGCACCCCGGGCGGGCGCGGAAGCACTCACGTACGCCCCCCTCCCGCGGGAGCTGTTGTAGGTTAGGCTCTAGGCACGAGGCGCGCCCCGACCTCACGAGCACGTTCCAGCGCGGGCTAAGGACACCGCGCGCGGCGCTCTCAAGCACGGGGCCGAATGTGCCGAGGAGTTTATCGACCTCCGCCAATTCGGCGAGGGCGCGCAGAGTAGCATCACCCGACCCGGCGAGCACCTCGCCCGCCGTCGAGGGCGCCCCCTTTTCCGTGCGCGGACACTCCGCGGCGCCGTAGCAGAGCTCGACCGCCGCGGCGATCCCTCGCGCGTTCTTACTCCCATCTTCGCGAATGAGCCCCGCCGCGCGCGGGAGCGCTGATAGGTCGCGCTTGCGCCGCTCAAGCGCCACGCGCCACTCCTCGACGCTCTCAGGCGAGGTGCGGAGCCCCCAGGCGCGCAGATGAAAGAGCGCCCAATCCGCCGCGCATTGAAGCGAGAAGGACGCCCACGAGCGCAACACCACCGCGCCCCCTGATCGCGTTGTCGCGCGCTCATCAATCTCTACGCCGCGCTCGCGCACCGCCGCGGCGAGCCCCTCATACTGCGCGCGCCAAACAAGCGCCGTCACCCGCGCATCATCAAGCGCATAGCGCCGCGCCTCCTCGCTCCACTCGCTGAACGGCACGCCCACGAGGCGCCCGTACTGATAGCGGACGCTATCGGGCGCGCTCTTCGAGGCGCCTATATCCACCCCCACAAGGGCGAGGGCGAGCGAGGCGAGCGAGACACCGCCCGAGACGATAGGGCGCCCTACGCCGGGGTGCTTTTCCCACCCGAGGGCGAGCGCCCGCAGGCGCTCAGCGATCCCCGTATCCCACACTTGGCCGGCGTCATAGAGCGACCAGACACACGCGGCGAGCGTCGGCACCTCGCGACACAGGCACGCCAGATCAAAAGCGATGTTATGGCCCACGAGCCACCCCGCATCAGGGCGCGCCGCCCAGACGTGGACACGCGCCACCGCCTCCGCCGCTGTGAGGAGCTCAGGGGCGCCCTCACCCTCGACCATCGACACACACGCCACGCGCGGCGCGACGCGCCCGGGGGCGATGAGTTCAGTTTCGCAATCAAGCGTTAGATTGATCATGTTTCACCGTCGCAGGGCTCAAAGCCCGCTGCTTATAGGGTGCGGAGTTAAGTAGTTACAGGCGCTTAGATCGCTTAGAGCGCCGCCGGGAACCAATGAATCTTAGTGAACGACGACCCGCGCTTAGTCTCGATAGCCTCCGAGCGGAAGCGGACGCGCAGACCGCGGGCGGGCTGCTCTGGGCCGGTGAGCGCCTCCATCACCTCCCGACCGAAAGAGCGCGGATCACCGTTAGGATTGAGCGCGCACACGAGCGCCTTGATATTGATCAGGTAGGGGCGCTCATCGGCCTTCGCCACCCAATCCCAGCACACCACAGGCTCCACCGACGGCACGGCGATAGCGCGGAAGGACGCCACAAAGATAGGGCGGTTGTTGTTCTTGGCGCTACTCACCACCTTGAGCTCCAGCACCTCAAGCTCCCCCGCAAACCCCGCCGGGATATAGCCGTTCCGCGCGGGCGCTGCCTCGATTGAACCGAAGTTATCCCACGGCGAGGGCTGAGCCCCCCCCATCGGCGCGGCGGGCGCAGCGCCCCACCCCTGATTATTGTTCTGATTCCAGGTCATAAGACACTCCAAAGACACAGCCCACGGAGGGCGAGGTTAAAGAAGCCACAAGGGCGAAATAAGAACACGCGAGAGGCTCGCGCGCGTGCGGTATTTTAGCCGCGCACGACTAAATCAGCGAGGGGGGTGAGCGCGTAGGAAGCGTGGCGCCAGAGCATCGAGGAGCTATCAACGCGCACGATGGACGCGCCGCCAAACACCGACCAACCGCGCTCAGCGATGACAAGCCCCAGGAGCGCCCAGCCCTTAGCGTAGTCCATCCCGGGCAGGTAGCACCCGTGCGCGCGGGAGAGCTCAGCGATGAGCGGGGCGATGAGCGCCTCCGCCTCCGCCGCGCCCGAGGCGTGGCAGTCAATCAGCAGGAGCCGCGCGCCCACGCTCACCGACGCGGGGGGCGTAAGCGCCACAGGCGCCACGGGCGCCGCCACAGGCGCGGGAGCCTGAGCGGGCGCCGGAACGGGCGCGGGAGGCGCCAGAGGCGCGGGCGCGGGAGCCACAGCAACAGGCGCGGGAGGAGGCGCGGGAGCCACCACGACAGGCGCGGGAGGAGGCGCGGGGGCCACCGCGACAGGCGCAGGAGGGGGCACGGGAGGGGGCGCCCCCCACCCCGCGAGCAGGTCATCAAAGCTGAAACTATCCACATCAGACGGCGCGGGGGGAGGGGGCGCGTCGGAGGGCAGGATAACACCCCCCGCCAAATCCGCGAGGAGCTGTAGCCGCTCTTTATTCGCCGCCAGCGTCTCGCCCGAGGGCTCGCGCGCCTGGTAGGCGGCGAGGAGGGCGGGTGACAGCGCCGCGACGCGCTCAGTCACCGCGGCGCGCGCCTCACCCGCGTTCAGCGCGCTGAGGCTCTTACCCCCGTAGGTGACGCGAGCGCGCTTAGGCGCGGGGCCCTCGACCTCCGCGCCGTCGGGCAGCCCGTCAGGCGGATTGAGCTGATAGTAGGCCTCGCCGTCCACCTCGAAGGGCGAGCGCCCCAAGCGCTCAAGCGCCACATCATCATCATCCACCCACGGCGAGACGACAGGGGGCGCGCCCGTCGAGGGCGCCGACGGGGCGGCGGGGCGCGCCTGGACAACCGGCGCGAGGGGGGCAGGGGTGGCGGGCGCGGCGGCGCCTTTGCGCGCGGCGAGCGCCGCCAAGAAGCTAGACGGATCAGAGCTGGAGCTAGACATAAAGCCTTGAACCTCAAGAACGACCGCCGCGGCGCGGCAGTCGGTGAAAAAGGGGCAACCGCCGAAGCGATCACAAGCGGAATAGTTAGGCGCGACGTCGCCCCAGGAGGGCGCCGCCGCTTGGACAGACTGAGCGCGCGCCACCTCGCCGAGCGCCTCGACGCCCTCGACAAGATCAGCGGCGCCCCAGGTAACAGAGGACACGGCCACACGGTAAGGGGCGGCGGTTTCGCCGTACACGAGGCGGAAGGTGAGGGGCTCACCGAGCGGGCCGAGGTCGCCCAGCGCGCCCACAAGCGCGGCGTGCGAGTAGAGGAGCGCTTGAGGATCAGCGCGTAGTTCATACTCGCCCTTTTGCGAGCTGAGCGACCCGACGGTCTTGTGATCCGTTATGCGCGCATAGCCGCCCCCCACCGCGAGCTCTACGAGGTCAACACGCCCGCGCACAGGCACGGGCCACCCCGCCGGCGTGAACGCGAAATCAATTTCTATCTGAGC
>Ga0194129_10002896_pt1 | contig 24800 bp, 22 predicted proteins | sample TA2KigCa35mmetaG_FD_150862 | JGI IMG/M metagenome (GOLD analysis project Ga0194129, IMG submission 150862) | Freshwater microbial communities from Lake Tanganyika, Tanzania - TA2015038 Kigoma Deep Cast 35m | ecosystem: Environmental > Aquatic > Freshwater > Lake | place: Tanzania: Lake...
TGGTGGGCACCAGATCGGATAGAGCTAAGAAATTAATGAGTGATTTATACGCGCCATTTGTAAGACAGGGTAATCCTGTTATTTTCATGGATGAGCGTAGTTCAGAATTAACTAAATACGCTGCAAACTCATTCCTTGCTACCAAGATTTCATTCATGAACGAGATTGCACACTTATGTGAGCGCATGGGTGCGGATGTGGATATGGTAAGAAGAGGGATAGGGTCGGATGACAGAATTGGAAAAAGATTTTTATTCCCGGGAATTGGTTATGGTGGATCATGTTTCCCTAAAGATGTGCAAGCATTGGTTCAATCAGCAGGAGAAGTGAACTATGATTTTGAGATTTTAAAAGCGGTGGAGAAAGTCAACGCCTATCAAAAACTACATTTAGTAGAAAAGATCAAGGCTTATTATAACGGCAACTTAGCAGGTAAGCATTTTGCATTATGGGGATTAGCGTTTAAACCCAATACAGACGATATTAGAGAAGCACCAGCACTCAGTATCATTGACGCACTAACAAGCGCAGGCGCAACCGTAACGGCTTATGATCCAGAAGCGATGTCAAATGTCAAGGGTCAGATAGGAGACAAGATAAAATACGCAGCGAACCAATACCAAGCATTAGCAGGTGCAGAAGCTTTGATTATAGCGACAGAGTGGAGTGAGTTTAGAACCCCTGATTTTGAGCGTATGGAAAAAGAGATCAAACACAAGATCATCTTTGACGGCAGAAATTTATTTGATGTATACAAGATGAGAGAACTAGGCTACCATTATGTGAGTATTGGTAGAGCCGAATCTAACAAAGCATAATAAGACTCTAATTAAAAAGCACGAATCAACAAGAAACAAAATGAGTCAGAAAAGAATTTTAATTACAGGAGCAGCTGGATTTTTAGGATCGCATTTATGTGATCGTTTTATCAAGGAAGGCTACTATGTGATTGCGATGGATAATTTGATCACAGGAGACATGATGAATATCGAGCACCTAAGTTCGAATCCGAATTTTGAATTCATCCACCATGATATCACCAGGTTTATTGATATCAAAGGCGACTTGGATTATATATTACATTTTGCGTCCCCAGCAAGTCCTATTGATTATTTAAAAATTCCTATTCAAACCTTGAAAGTGGGTGCGATGGGTACGCATAATTGTTTGGGCCTAGCCAAAGCAAAAGGTGCAAGAATATTGGTGGCTAGTACAAGTGAAGTCTACGGAGATCCACTCGTGCATCCACAAACCGAGGAGTACTGGGGCAATGTGAATCCAGTAGGTCCAAGAGGGGTGTATGATGAAGCAAAACGTTATATGGAATCCATCACCATGGCCTATCATACTTTCCATCATGTAGAAACTAGAATCATCCGCATTTTCAATACCTATGGTCCTAGAATGCGCCTGAATGATGGTCGTGCATTACCTGCATTCATTGGTCAAGCCTTAAGAGGAGAGGACATGACGGTATTTGGGGATGGTTCACAAACAAGAAGCTTCTGCTATGTAGATGATTTAGTAGAAGGTATTTACCGATTATTATTAAGTGATTACTCAAGTCCTGTGAATATTGGTAATCCGAATGAAATAAGCTTAAAGGATTTTGCCGAAGAGGTATTGAAATTAACAGGCAAAACTGTGAAGATTGTTTACAAGAAATTACCTGTGGATGATCCTAAACAAAGACAGCCAGATATCACGAAGGCAAGAACAATTTTAGGATGGGAGCCAAAAGTAGATCGTGCAGATGGCTTACAAAAAACATACGATTACTTTAAAGCATTGCCACCATCTGAGTGGACTAAACTTCCAAAAGATTTTACTTCTAAATAAAAAAAAGAATAAAATCAACAATATGTTTAAGTCAAAATATTACAAAAAGGGCCTTTATAATCTAATTACAGGAGGGGCTCAAACTAATTTGAAGTATTCTTAGATAATCATTAAAAAGTTTATAATGAAAAATGCGGATATATACTACAAAAAATACTGATTGAAATAGACATTTCTCTTATTATAAATTTCTTTTTAGAATTAAACAATTTAAACGATTCATCACAGTTTTTTACTTTTCAGTGAAGGATGACTAACTCTGATGGGTTGACTTTTTTTTACTCCTAAAAGTTATACATAATAAATTGTAATAATTTCAGCAATTTATATTTACTCAAATTTCTATTGGTAAAGCGCCAATAATATTAAAGGTTTAATTTGTTTTTTTATGAGACTAATTAAAATCTCCTATTAGAGTTTAAATCACATGTCAAGTAAAATATTTTTTCTAAATGGAATGTTATGGTCATTCATTCAACAGTTTTCATATCAATCAATTACTTTTTCAATTCAGTTGATTCTGGTAAGATTTATTTCTCCTGCAGACTTTGGATTAATTGGTATATTAGCTGTTTTTGTTGGGATTGCTACCGTTTTAATAGATGGAGGGATGACAAGTTCATTAATCAGAAATAACCAAACAGATAATTCCGATTACTCAACAATTTTTTATTACAATGTTTTTTTAAGTTTGATTATCTATATTATACTTTTTAATATTGCGCCATTCATTGGTAAATTTTATAATCAACCAGCTTTAGAAAATATTACAAGAGTTTATTGCTTGTCATTAATTTTTTCCTCATTTGGCACTGTTCATAATAATATTTTGCTTAAAAAGATGGAATTTAAAAAGCAAGCAATTATCACTTTGCCACCAATGATTTTAGGAGGTTTTTTAGGTATTATTTTAGCTGTTAAAAATTTTGGCGTCTGGTCAATTGTTTATTCAACACTCGCGACAAGTTTATTAACTTCTTTTTCTCTTTGGTCTTTTGGTAATTGGAAACCCTCACTTTTATTTGATGTGGATAAATTTAAGCGTCATTTTCATTACGGGTATAAAATGTCAATCTCAACTGCCGTAGATAATCTTTTTACAAATATATATCCCCTTTTAATTGGGAGGTTATACAATCCAACTTTAGTTGGATATTACACTAGGGCTAATTCATTAATGATGCTTCCCGTTGGAAACTTTTCTATTATTCTTAATAGAGTAGTTTTTCCTTTATTTTCAAAAGTTCAAGATGATGCAGTTACCCTGAAAAAAATATTCAAAAATATAATGCAAATATTTTTTTATGTTTTAGCTCCAACGACTGCACTTATGATTTTACTTTCGAAAGAAATTGTATTAGTACTTTTCACTGATAAGTGGTTGCAGATTATTCCTATTTTTCAAATCTTATGTTTTGTAGGGCTGTTATATCCACTACACTTATATAATTTAATGATACTTCAAGTTAAAGGAAAGAGTGCGTTATTTTTAAAATTAGAATTAATAAAGAAAATTATAATTATCGTTAGTCTTTTTATATCTGTCAATTTTGGATTTATAGGTGTCTTAATTGGCTCAGTTATGGCATCAATAATTACTTTACCTATTAATATATATTATGCAGGAGAGTTAATTAATTATAAAATTTTTCAGCAGTTAAAAGATTTATCTCTGATTTTCATTTTAACAATTGTTATGTCAGTTATTGTTTTCTTTTTTAAAGAATTAATAAGTCAATACTCGAGTATTGTTAAAATTTTATTTTGTACTATACTTGCAGTTTTTTCATATATCACAACCTCATTAGTCTTTAAAATTGAAAGTGCAATAGAAATTTTAATAATTATAAAAAATATCTTAAGAGTAAAAAAGTAGTGTTTGAAATTTAGAATATTATTAATAAACTTTTTTAATACAGTTATTTGAGAATAAATAAAAATCTAATATGAAGCTGCATAAAATTCCATATGGTAAACATAATATTACAGATGAAGATATCGAAGAAGTTGTTAAAGTTCTCAAGTCCGATTGGCTAACACAGGGTCCTAATATCAAATTATTTGAAGAAGCATTTGCATCATATGTTGGTGCTAAATTTGCTATTGCTGTATCAAATGGTACTGCGGCATTACATCTAAATGCATTAGCATTAAATGTAAAACCAGGGGATAAAGTTATAACAACTCCAATAACCTTTGTGGCTTCGGCAAATTGTATTAGATATTGTGGAGGGGAAGTGGTTTTTGCTGATATAGATCCAGAAACATATTTGTTGGATATTGAAAGTGTAAGAAGGATACTAGTTAAGGACTATAAAAAAGAAATAAAAGGGATTATACCAGTTAATTTTGCAGGGAGAGTCGTTGATATGGAGGCATATAGAGAACTGGCTAATGAGTTTGGATGCTGGATAATTGAAGATGCTTGCCATTCTCCCGGAGGTTATTTTTACAACAAGTCAGGAGAAAAAATATTTTCTGGATCAGGTAAATATGCAGATCTTTCCATCTTCTCTTTCCACCCTGTGAAACATATTGCAGCTGGTGAGGGCGGCATGATTACTACTAATGATGAAAAACTTTACAATATACTTCTTAATCTAAGAACACATGGTATTCAGCAAGACCCATCTAAAAAACATGAAAATCATGGATTATGGTATTATGAAATGCAAACGTTAGGTTTTAACTATAGATTAACTGATTTTCAAGCGGCCTTAGGACTCAGTCAATTAATTAGAGCAAATGATGGATTAAAAAGGAGGATTGAAATAGCAAATAGATATACTAAAGCATTTAGCGATCTTTCGTATATTAAACACTTTTCTGGCGATATTGAAGGACATGCATATCACCTCTATATATTACAAGTTGAAAATAGACAAGAATTATTTAATTATTTAAGAGAAAAAAATATTTTTGCCCAAGTACATTATATACCAGCCCATCTAATGCCTTATTACAAGGATTTAGGATGGAGATTAGGAGATATGCCTTTTGCTGAAAAATATTACGAAAGGTGTATTAGTATCCCAATTTTCCCTTCGTTGCTAGATGAGGAACAGGATTTCGTAATTAATACAATAAAGCAATTTTATGCTGACAAATAATATTTGTATTATACCTGCTAGAGGAGGTAGTAAGAGAATTCCAAGAAAAAACATAAAATTATTTTTAGGCAAACCAATTATAGCATACTCAATTGAAGCTGCAATAAATTCTAATATTTTTGATGAAATCATGGTTTCAACAGATGATATTGAAATTGCATCAATAGCCAAGGAGTATGGCGCTAAAGTGCCATTTTTTAGAAGTGAAAAAAATTCAAATGACTTTTCTACTACATCGGTCGTCATTGAAGAAGTAATATTAGAGTACAAAAAACTCGGAAAATATTTTGATCAATTTTGCTGCTGTTATCCAACCGCACCTTTTGTTACACCAGAAAGATTGACTCAAGGATTAGAAGTGTTGGATAATAACGATGTTGAATCAGTGTTTCCTATAGTTGAGTTCGATTATCCTATTTTAAGAAGTTTTAAATTGAATGACAATAAATACTTAGATTATAATTGGCCTGAATATATAAATTCGCGATCACAGGACTTGCCTAATTCATATCATGATGCAGGTCAATGGTATTGGATAAAAGCAACTGCTTTTGAGACCTACAGAAATTTATTTACTCCAAAAACTAAAGCAATTCAATTATCAACAACTGAGGTGCAAGATATAGACAATGAAAATGACTGGAATTTGGCGGAATTGAAATTTAGAAAAATTTGGAACTATTGAAATCTCGTAATTTTTTTAATTATATAATCAAATACAAACATGAATATTAAACTTTTATTATATAAAATCAAAATATCTATGATTAAGCAGTTCGTTTTATATAACATGTATGAAAATGAATATGGCGGAACCGTAGATAAAACAGAATATGAAGGACTTATAAAATTGGCAAGTGAGGCCGCAAGTTTATTCCCTCAAATGAAGATTGTAGAGATCGGGGCACTTTTTGGATTTTCAACTCAGGCTATTTTAGAGGGTTCCCATAATAGTAAAGTTGTAGTTGTAGATAATTTTGCTTGGAATCCAATTGGTTTGACACCATTAAGACATGAATTAATGTTAAAGAGTAATTTAAACTATTTTATCAGACAAAATATAGTAGAGATTTACAAAGGCCTTTCATCAGATGTCAAACTATTTGATATGACACAAGATAATGTTTCAATGGTTTTTATTGATGCAGATCATTCCTATGAAGGTGTGCTTTGTGATATTAAGTATGCTAAATCAATAAATGCTAAAATTATATGTGGAGATGATTACAGTTTTGAAGGTGTTAAAAAAGCTGTTGATGAAACATTTGGTGTTGAAGTAGAATTTATTGGAGATATGTGGTTTGTAAAATTATATTCTTAATAGAAAATTATAATGATTTTGAATTCCGAATTTAATACGCCTATTCTTTTATTAGTTTTTAACAGGCCAAGGGAAACAAAATTTGTATTTGAACATATTAGGGCTATTAGAGCTCCAAAGCTTTTCATCGCATGCGATGGACCAAGAGAAGGAAATGATGATGATGTTAAAGATATTGCAGAAGTTATGTCAATTGTTAAAAACATTGATTGGGAGTGTGAATGCAAATATTTATTTAGGGATAAAAATCTTGGTTGTGGAAAAGCTGTATTAGGTGCTTTTACATGGTTTTTTAGTGAGGTTGAACGAGGAATTATACTTGAAGATGATTGTATACCCAATTTGAGTTTCTTCAAATTTTGCCAAGAAATGCTAATTAGATATGAAAATAACGATAGTATAATGGCTATCTCTGGTACTAATATAATGTCTGATTTTGTAAGCACTTCTGATTATGTTTATTCTAGTTTTCCTATTATGTGGGGTTGGGCCACATGGAAAAAGAGCTGGGAGAAATTTGATTTAGAAATGAAAGATTGGCCAAGCGTTACTAAAAATACTAATCTTATCACTCATGGAATTTACAAATGGCGAAAACATCCTGTATTTATTGAGTATTTTATGAATACATATAAAAAGGTCAACCAAAAAGAGCTTGCTTGGGATCATCAGTGGATATTTTCAAATTGGCTAAATAATGGTTTAACTGTGGTTTCATCAAAAAATTTAATACACAATATTGGTTTTGGTGAAAAATCAAATAGTACAAGAGAAGATAATTTAAATAGAGAGAATTTGGGAAGCTATTTTTCATATCCACCTTACGTATCACCCAAAACAATCGCAGTAAATGAAGAACTCGACTTGTATATAAGTAAGAAATGGTTTCAGGCAACTTGGTTTTACTATTTTAAAATAATTTTATTAAGAATTAAATTTATTAAGAAAACATGGTTTTTGATAAAAGAAATAAATAAGAAATGGAGAAACCAAGCATAGTCTTTTCGGTAAATAATGATTTTATCTCATATCTAATTGTTGCATTGAGGACACTCGGCAGAAACAATGAATATCCTATAGATATTTATATTATACACTCTGACTTATCGAAAGAAAATCTAAATTTATTAGAAAATATTTGTGGTAGTTTTAACTATAAATTAAACCCAATTAAAATTGATGTTAATACGTTTAATGGAGTGCGTGAAATGGGCCATTTGAAAATACAGGCATATTTTAGAATCGCAATTTCTAATTTAATTAATGCAAAAACTGCACTTTATTTAGATTGTGACATATATGTTAAATCTAGTATTAGAGAAATTTTTAATATTAATTTAGAGGGTTATCCTTTAGCTGCTGTTAAAGATCCTGGTTTTCAGCCGATTGAGAAACTTAAGATGAGACCAGATTCGGCATATTTTAATTCTGGAGTATTATTAATGAATTTAGATTTTTGGCGTGAAAATAACTTATCCAATATTGTATTGAAGTATGCAATTGAGAATACAAACATACTTTCATACGCTGATCAGTGTGCTTTAAACGCAGTAATTGATGGAAAATATTTCTCTTTGGATTTATTATATAATTTCCAGACTATTCACTTAGAATTATGTCCAGAATCTACAATTAATAAGGCTAAAATCATTCATTTTACTAGTTCTTATAAACCAACTCATTATCTAAATAAACATCCATTTAAGGAAGAGTATATGAAAGAATTTAGAAATACACCTGATTATTATAAATTTAAATTAAAGAATTTTGTAAGAATATTTTTGAAAAATATATATTTAGAATCCTTGCCATCTTTAGCGAGGAAATATCGTTTGATTAAATAATTTACATGCATGTTCATATGAATTACCGATGTTTAAATAAAAAAAAATTTCATTTCAATGAATTTAGTTTAGAATCAGTAAGGGTTGAGGATATAGAAAGTATTAGAAATTGGCGTAATGCTCAGTTAGATGTATTGCGCCAAGATAAAATTATAACTGAAGAAGAGCAAATTAAATATTTTAATAATCATATTTGGCCAGAAACAATTAAAAATGAACCACGAAATATCTTGTTTTCATTTTTTCGGAATGATGATTTAATAGGCTATGGAGGCCTTGTGCATATTTCCTGGATAGATTTAAGAGCAGAAATTTCTTTTTTAATAAATCCAAATCTTTTATCAGATAAGGATTATCAATTATTTTTCAGTTCATATTTGACCCTTATAAAGTCTGTAGCATTTGAAGATCTTAAGTTCAACAGATTGTTTACCGAAACATTTAATATAAGGCAATTTCATATTTCGATTCTTGAGTCTAATGGTTTTATTAGAGAGGGAGTATTGAAAGAGCATGTAATTATAAATGGTAAATATGTTGATTCTATTTTTCATGGGTGTATAAATAAATATAGTAATGAAGAAAATTTTTGTTAGTGGCGGAGCAGGTGTGATAGGATTAGAGTTAGTTCCTATACTTTTAAATCAAGGACATCAAGTTGTTGTAGGTGATTTGAAAAATCGCCCATTATCTTTTCCGAAAGATGTTATATACATACAAGGGGATCTCAATGATTTAAATAAACATGATTTAGAAAATATCGCACCTGAAATTTTCATACACTTGGCAGCTACATTTGAGAGAAGTACTGAGTCATATGAATTTTGGAAAGAAAATTTCAAACATAACGTTTTATTAAGCCACCATTTAATGAGCTTAATGAAAGAACAAAAAACTTTAGAAAGAGTAGTTTTTGCATCTAGTTATTTAATTTATGATCCTAATCTTTATCAGTTTAGTGAAGTTCAAAATAATGCTACTTATCTGAATGAAGATTGCCAAGTACAACCTAGAAATTTAACGGGCATGGCAAAGTTTTCCCATGAAATGGAATTAAATTTTATAAATAATTTTAAATCAAATCAATTTTCTTCAGTTTGTGCTAGAATTTTCAGAGGATATGGCCTAAACTCACGAGATGTAATTTCAAGGTGGGTAAGATTATTGCTGAATGGAGAAGAGATTCAAATATTTAGATCAGAAGGTATATTTGATTATATTTTTGCTCGTGATACTGCTGAGGGTTTAATAAAATTAGCATTCTGCAATTCTCTTTCTGGAGTTATAAATCTTGGAACTGGCCGCCCAAGAAAAGTTAAAGATATCATTGAAATTCTCCGATTATATTTTCCTAATATGAAATACAAAGAAATAGATTCAGAAATCCCATACGAGGCATCAGCAGCGGACATTACTAAACTTAAAAAATTTATTGGATGGTGCCCTAAACTAGACTTGGAAAACACTATTCCAGAAATAATTGAACATGAAAAAAAATCTATTAGTTCATCTACTAATTCAAAACTGAACAAGAAACTTAATATTCTTGTTAGCAGTGCTTCAAAAAAAATTTCATTGATAAATGCAATGAAAAAAGCAGCAACCAAGTTTAATATCAATGCGAAAATTATTGCAGGAGATTCATCTGCAGATGCTCTTTCTTTTTACATTGCTGATGATTTTTGGCAAATGCCATATACTAAAGATAATAATCTGCAAGAAATCTTAACAGAATGTATTAAAAGGGAAATTGATATAATTTTTCCAACTAGAGATGGCGAACTTGTTTTTTGGGCTCGTAATGCTGATAAATTTAGAGAGAACAATATTTTTGTAATTATATCTCCTTTAGAATCAATTAATAATTGTTTAGATAAAAAAGCGTTTTCTGATTTTGGTTTTACCAATAATCTACCATTTATTCCTTCAGCTATTGACATTAATGAACTAAATTCAACTTTATTTGTAGTAAAAGAAAGGTTTGGTGCTGGATCAAAATCAATTGGAATTGGATTAGATAAGAGTAATGCACTTATTCATGCTTCTAACCTTGAAAATCCAATTTTTCAACCCTTAATAAATGGAATTGAAATTAGTGTTGATGCATGGCTTGATAAAAGCTTTAAATTAAAAGGATTAATTTTACGTAAGAGAGTTAAGGTAGTTGACGGGGAATCATTGATTACTTCAACTTTTTCTAATATTAAATTAGAAAATGAAATTATTCATATTTTAGAAAAACTTAAATTGTCAGGACCAATCGTGATGCAAGCTATAATTGATTCAAATGAAAGAGTTCATATTATTGAGTGTAATACTCGTTTTGGTGGGGCATCAACAACTGGAATTGTTGCAGGGGTTGATAGTTTATTCTGGTCAATATTAGAAGCAAAAAATATTAATGTAGAAAGATATCCATTTATTCGTTCTTCAAAAGAAATTCGTCAAATTCGATTAACCTCTGATTATATATCATATGATACTGATTTTTGATCTAGATGATACTCTTTATCCAGAGATAGAATATGTTAGAAGTGGATTTTTAGCAGTTGCTAATGAATTAAATTACCTATTCAAATGGCCAGTTACTGAATCATTTAACTTTATGTTAAAAACACTTGATGAAAAAGGTAGAGGAAAAGTTTTTAATGAGTTACTTCACTATCATGGTAAATTTTCAAAAAAAAACGTAAAACACTGTATAAACAAATACAGACATCACAAGCCAAATATTTTTTTATCAGAAGATGTGAAATCTGTAATTAAATATTTTCCCGGTAATAAATATGTTGTTACTGATGGACATAAAATTACTCAAGGAAATAAAGTCGAGGCATTGGGAATATCTTCATTTTTTAAACATGTCTATATTACCCACAGATATGGGATCAATAATTCTAAACCTTCAGTACATTGTTTTGATTTAATAAAAAAAAGAGAAAAGTGTGAGTGGTCGGAACTGTGTTATATAGGAGATAATCCAAATAAAGATTTTGTTAATCTAAAGCCACTCGGAGTTAATACAATACGAATAAAAACTAGAATTTATGATTCTGTTGAAATACCTGATCATTTGGAAGCTGATATTGTAATTTCATTTTTAAATGAAATTAAATTTTTAAATATTTTACAAAAATAATATAGAAACAAGATGAGTGCAAATCCATCTATTACAATCGCAAAAAGAAAAATAGGGTTAGATTTTCCTCCATATATAATTGCTGAAATGTCAGCAAACCATAATGGAGATATCGAAAATGCGTATAAAATTATTTTAAGTGCAAAAAAATCTGGTGTAGATGCAGTTAAGATGCAAACATATACCCCTGATACTATAACACTAAATGTTGACAATGAAGATTTTCGTGTAGAAGGTGGTTTATGGGATGGAAGGAACCTTTACGATCTTTATAAAGAAGCACATACTCCATTTGAATGGCACAAGCCAATATTCGAATTTGCAAAAAAAAATGACGTAGTATTATTTAGTACGCCATTTGATCATACCGCCGTTGATTTATTAGAAGATTTGAATACTCCTGCATATAAAATTGCATCGTTTGAGTTAGTAGATTTACCACTTATCAAATATGTCGCAAGCACAAAAAAGCCTATGATTATTTCAACTGGAATGGCAAGTATTGAAGAAATTCATGAGGCGATAATAGTAGCTAAAGATGCTGGTTGCAAGGAAATTGCAATATTACGAACAGTATCAGGTTATCCATCTCCCGCAATTGATTATAATCTTAATACTATCCCAGATATGATGAATCGATTTGGCTTAGTAACAGGCTTGTCTGACCATACAATTGATAATATTACTGCATATTCAAGTATTGCACTAGGTGCCCGTATAATTGAAAAGCATTTTACATTAGATAGAAATGGTGGTGGTCCGGATGATAAATTCTCTTTAGAACAAGATGAGTTTGGTGCACTTTGTCAAGGAGCCCTAATTTCTTGGCAATCTTTAGGAGGCATTAATTATAGTCATAAAGAAAGTGAAAAGGGTAGTGTGAAATTTAGAAGGTCATTATACTTTATTAAAGAAATGCAAGTCGGAGATATTATTACTGCTACTTGTATTAAAAGTGTTAGACCTGGTTTCGGCTTAGCTCCCAATAATTTTGATCAACTCATTGGAAAACGCCTAAATTCAAATGTTTCTTATGGCACTCCTGTAAATTGGGCATTAATTGAAAATTGAACATAATGAATCCATTTGAAATAAAGCAATTATTAGATAATTATATTTATAGACTGTATAATATTTTTTCTGACTTGATTTTTCAGTTCCAATTTAAAACGAAGAGAATTTTAAAATTTAATTTGAAATATAGAGAATTGCATAAAGGAGAAAGATGTTTTATTCTAGGAACTGGCCCATCTTTGAACGAGCTCAAAAGTCACCATATTGATATTTTAAGAAATGAAGTTATTTTCGCTGTAAATTCATATTACAAGGTTGTTAATACAAGTGAACTTATTCCAGATTATTATGTTCTCATGGATGATTTATATTGGACTACCTGGAGTAATACTTTCAAAGAAATTGAAAAAAAATACCGGACAAAAGTACCAAAATTTATCACTGATATTCGATCCGTGCCATTTATTAATCAACAAAATAGAGAGTCAAATAATATATTTCTCTATCCAAAAAAGTATCCTGTAGACTACATCGACAGTGACTTAAGTAAAAATATGTTTATCGGATTGAATGTTGTTAATACTGCTATATTAAGTGCTATTTATTTTGGATTTAAGGAAATCTATATAATTGGGGCTGATTTTAATTCATTCTGTAATCAAGGAAAAGGTCATGCATACTTTGATGCTGATGAACTTTCTCAATCGAATTACAATTTAGCATTCTATTTGAAATCTTATGGATTAATTACAGAATTTCATTATTTAATTTCAAAATACGCAAAAAAGCGATGTGTCAGGATTATTAATTTAAATCCAAACTCTTTATTAGATGCTTATCCAAAGATGAATTTGAATGAAATTGTTAGCTAAATTATATTTTCTTTCTTATGATTCAAAACTTGAGCGAAATAATGCTATTTATGATGTTTTATTTCTTTTAATATATTTAATCCTATACATTTTACAATTGAAAGCAACTATTTTATTAACGTATTTAGTAGCAATTATGTATTTATTTTTCTTTTTAAGAAATTACCAATTTTCTAAAACCATTTTTAAGGTATTTTTAATTGCCACTTTATTTTATATACCTTCTTTAATTACTTTGAATCACGGTTTCACACCAATTTTTCATATAATATTTACACCTGTAATTTTATATTTAGCTGAGTATTTATCAAAAAAAAAAATATCAGATTTATTTCAAATATTTCGAGCTTTTCAGTATCAGAATATTTTAATTGTTACCATAGGATTGATATATCACTATGATAAAATAGATCCAATTGGGTCCATAATTCCATGGGTTAGTAGGAACGGAATAACATCCGTACTAATTTTGTGTCATATTTTATTTTCTTTCATTGCATTTAGGCATAAAAAAAAGTTTCCAATAGTCTCAACATTTTTAGTAGTAATTATTTGTTTCTATGCACTTGGAAGGGGTTCTATAATTACTTCCATTTTATTACTTTTATTAGGTATTACTTTTAATGTGTATAATTCTAACTCTAAAATTCTTAAATATGGCATATTGGGATTGTTTGTTATCTTAATTTTTCATTTTTCTTCAAATTATGATATGAATACCGAATTTGATAGTATCGATGAGAGCTTAAAAACAACACAATTTGGTCAAGGGTATACTGATCAGGCTAGAACAGAAATAAATAGTGAATATATTTCTAATTTAAGTTTTTGGAAGATATTGATTGGCAATAGCTACGAAGGCACTTTAATTAATAAATACTATGGAGGCAATCCTCATAATTCTTTTCTTAGATTACATTCTTTTTATGGGATTTTCGGATTAATTACCGTTTTTCTAATTTTAATTTTTATACTATTTCGAAAAAAAATGTCATCGGATAAATTTGTTTTTATTTGTTTATTGATTTTAATATTTTTTCGTGCTTATACAGAGCCAATTCTATTTCCATCTTCTTTAGATTTATTTTTCTTTTTAAGCTTATTTATTTATATTAAACCTAGAGTACAAATTGAGAAGGTTTATTTATAAAAGTTTTATTAATTCTATTTTTATTATTTTCATTATTATAATGGTGTAGTTACCATTTTAAATATAAATTCAAAATATTTTAATCGTGAAAGAATCAAATGTATTAATTAAGTGTGCAGAATGTAATAGTTCAAATACAAGACAAATTATTGTAGATGACAAACTATCGTATCATTTTTGTAAAACATGTGGTCATTATAATCAATTTGTAGAGAGTAAAATAATGACATTTGAAAATGCGCAAAAACATTATTTCTCAAATAATTTGGATACTTTAAATGGTATAGTATCTGAGCAAGAAAATAAAATTATAAGAAAAAGATTTTCATTGTTGAATTTATTTTTGCCGATTCCAGGTAGAATTATTGAAGTTGGTCCTGGTTTAGGAATTTTTGCTAAATTTTTATTTGATAAAGGGAATGACGTAACGCTTATCGAAGAATCTTCTTTTTTATCAAAAATGCTACGATCTCAAAATAAATTTAGTGTAATTGAAGGGGAATTTGAGAATATTGATATTAAACCAAATTCATTTGATTTGTTTGTTTCAATGCATGTTATAGAACACGTTATTGATGCAAATAAACATCTTTTAAAAGCACTTGAAATGGTTAAACCGGGGGCTTATGCACTAATTGCAACTCCAAATGGACGTTGTTGGCAACAACGTTTCTTTGCTAGTATTTCACCACATTTTGATACTGCACACATGCGTGTTTATTCGCCATTATCGCTTGAGTATGCCTGTAAATCTGCTGGCTGGACTGTAAAAAGTATTCACACACTTGAGCCTTCTATGGGTTGGCTTAGGGTTTTTACAGGAATTTTAAGAATTCTTAAAAAAGAGGATAAAGAATTATCTGCAGGAAAATATTCTAATAAAACGTCACTAATACTTTCCTCTTTTATTCGAATATTTGAATTATTTAGTTTACCATTTAGACTTTTGCAAGAGAAGTTGGGAGGGGGTTACGAAATATTAATTATTTGTCAAAAGCCAGTGATATAGATTTTTACAAATATTATATATTCTTTAATCATGTTCCCATTATTTTTAATATTATTATTTAAAAAATAATTAACTAGAAAATAATTCATTCTTATAATATGCAATTAATTTATCAACGATAAATAATGAAAAATATAATTACTTAACCAATTTTATAAATATGACATCAGCTGAATTTATTTTTTTAAAAAGTGCATTTTCTTTTGACAATCCATTTATAACTACAGATGGAGTAATAAATTGGGTTAAAGAACAAAATAAACAAGTTTTCGTTGAAATAAATAAAATACCCTTTTCTAAACTTAATTTTTGGCAATTTGATAATGATTATACTAGATTAAATCATAAGACCGGAAAATTTTTTTCAATCGACGGAATAAGAGTAAATACAAATTGGGGAAATGTACAAACCTGGGATCAACCAATAATTAACCAACCTGAAATTGGTTATTTGGGATTTATTACTAAAGAGTTTAATGGTGTCTTACACTTTCTATTACAGGCGAAAATCGAGCCTGGAAATATTAATTTTGTACAATTATCTCCAACATTACAAGCAACTAAAAGTAATTATACACAAGCCCACAAAGGTAAATCACCTGCTTATTTAGATTATTTTATTAATGCCAAACCAAGCCAAATATTACTTGATCAATTACAATCTGAACAGGGAGCTAGATTTTTAAGAAAAAGAAATAGAAATATAATTATAAAAATTGAGGAAGAAGTAGTCTTATTAGAAAATTTTGTATGGCTTACTCTTGCGCAATTAAAAGAGTTAATGAAAGTTGATAATTTAGTTAATATGGACACCAGAACAGTGATATCTGGAATTCCATATGGAACTTATTCAAACATGCAAATTGATTTGTTTTCCTTTCTTAATAAGCGCCAATTATCTGATTCAGTTGTATCTAGAATGCTTAAATCAATGCTTTCTTCCGATTCTGCTGTAAATAGTTTTGATAATATTATCAAATTTGTGACACGACACAAATCCTTTTTTGAACTAAATATAGAAAAGATTCCATTAAATAAAATTAATAATTGGAACATTAATGATTATGCTATTGAACACAATGAGAATAAATATTTTAAAATAATTGCGGTTGAGGTAAGCATTGGAAATAGAGAAGTTAGTAAATGGACTCAGCCCATGATTGAGCCTGCGCAGGAGGGATTATGCGCATTTGTATGTAAAGAAATCAATGGAATTTTACATTTTGCTGTACAAGCAAAATTAGAATGTGGAAATTTTGATATTATAGAATTTGCACCTACAGTACAATGTTTAACAGGCGATTATAGAAATTACAATTCTTCTGATATTCCTTACTTAAATTATGTTCTAAATATTGAAAGAGAAAAAATTATTTTAGATAATTTACAATCTGAGGAAGGCGGTCGCTTTTATAAAGAGCAAAATCGTAATATGATAGTAGTTGCAGGTGACGAAATTTCAGAAATTCTTCCTGAAAATTTTATTTGGATGACTTTAAATCAATTAAATTCATTTATCAAATTCAATAATTATTTAAACATACAAGCTAGAAGTTTGTTAGCCGCCATTCAATATACATAAGATATGATTAGAATTGGTATAATTAGTCCTTCAGAAATCGCATTTCGCAGGTTTCTCCCCGCTCTAAGTAAAGTAGAAGGAGTATTATTTGCTGGAGTTGCTGTTGCGAGTGAAAAAGAATGGACAGGAACGAATTATAATTTTTTTAGTGAGCTAGAAAAAGCAAGTTCTTTTATAGAAAATTATGGAGGTAAAATTTTTAATGGATATAGAAGTTTAATTGATTCAGATGAAGTTGATGCTGTCTATATACCGTTACCACCAGCCCTTCATTATAGTTGGTCAAAACAAGCCCTTTCGTGTGGGAAACACGTAATGATAGAAAAACCTGCGACAATTTCATTGTTTGAATGCGAGGATTTAATTTTATTGGCAAAAGAAAGTGAACTTGCTGTTCATGAAAACTATATGTTTGTCTTTCATCAACAAATTCAGCAAATCTATGATTATCTTTCTGGTGGGGAGATTGGAGAAGTGAGATTATACCGCATTTCTTTTGGATTTCCGCTAAGGTCAAAAAATGATTTTAGATATAACAAGGAACTTGGTGGTGGTGCAATCTTGGATTGTGGCGGCTATACCCTTAAATACGCCTCTTTATTGTTGGGAGATTCGGCAAAAGTCCTTTGTGCTCATGTAAATGGCTTAGATGGTTTTGAGGTTGATATTTATGGTTCCGCATCTTTAATAAATTCCGAAGGCTTAACTGCTCAAGTTGCATTTGGAATGGATAATAGCTACAAATGTGAAATAGAAGTTTGGGGTAGCCAAGGCACGCTTTTTACCAATAGAATACTAACGGCTCCTGTAGGATATGAACCAGAATTAATTATTACTAGACAAAATATTAAAGAGGTACTTAAATTAAAGGAAGATGATGCATTCATGAAATCTATCCAGTATTTTGTTGATTGTGTGATACATGAAAAAGATAGAAAGGATAATTATAGAACCCTCATTAAGCAAGCTGATTTGCTTGAACAATTTATCTCATTAAGTAAAAAACAATTATGAAAGAATCAAACATCTATGTAACAATGCCTACACTTGCTCCCTTGGAAGAAGTTAATAGTTATATGAAAGGTATTTGGGAACGAGGAATAATGACTCACAATGGGCCACTTGTTAAACAGTTTGAAAAGTTTACCGCTAAATTTTTGGAAACAAATAATATTGTTTCAGTTTCTAACGGAACAATCGCTGTTCAGGTGGCTATCCGCGCATTGGGTCTGAAAGGTGAAATTATTACAACTCCATTTACTCACGTTGCAACCATTAGTGCAATTATTTGGGAAAATTGTACTCCGATTTTTGTAGACATCGATCCTGAAAATTTAAATATTGATCCGAACAAGATTGAGGAAAAAATATCAAAGAATACAGTAGCTATTCTTCCTGTCCATGTCTTTGGGAACCCTTGTCCAATTGAAGAGATACAGGCAATTGCTGAAAAACACAATCTTAAAGTCATTTACGATGCAGCACATTCCTTTGGCGTTAAATATAAAGGTAAATCAATCTTCGAATATGGAAATATATCTACAACCAGTTTTCATGCCACCAAAATGCTTAGCACGGCTGAGGGAGGAGCTTGCTTTACACAAGAAAATGAATTACATGAAAGGTTAAAAAGAATCCGTTTCTTTGGTTTTGATAATGCCCAAAATCTTATAGATGACGGAGCTAACTTTAAAATGACTGAAGTAAACGCAGCCATAGGCTTGGCAAATCTTACAATGATGCAAAAGGCTTTGGATGACAGAAGAGAGAAATACTTTCTATATAAAAAATTACTATCCAAAAATCCAGATTTAAAATTTCAGAAAATCAACCAGGAATGTAATTTGTCTGGAAATTGTTCTGCTTGTAACTGCAATAATTATAGTTATTTTCCTTTGATTTTTCCAACTGAAGAAGTACTTCTGAGAATAGAAATTGCATTGCAAAATAAAAATATTTTTGCTAGAAGGTATTTTTATCCGTCAGTTAACACATATAATAATATAGTCCCATATATATCGATGCCACAATCGGAGGATATATCAAAAAGAATTCTATGTTTGCCGTTATATTTTACTCTAAGTAAACATAGTATACTTGAAATATCAAAAATAATAACAGACAATATATGATATCTGTAAAATTTACTAAAAACTATTGAATTTTAGATTTAAGGCTTATTGAAAAATTTTTAATAAGGAAAGTTTAAAAAAATAGAATCACAACTTTTCAAAACATAAAAATAATAATTATGAATCCATCTTTAAAAAATTGCCGATCTTGTAACTCTTCTAATATTGAAGATGTTTTTGATCTTGGGGAGCAGGTACTGACTGGAGTATTTCGTTCAGAATCGCTTGACGATATAAGTTCTTTTCCTGTAGCACTTGTGGCATGTAATGATTGCCGATTGGTGCAAATGAAATATTCATATTCCTTGGATGAAATGTACAATGATGGTTATGGATATCAGTCAGGCCTTACCACCTATATGAGTCAACATCTTAAAGGTATCCTGAGCTTTGCGAGCGATCTAGTAAATTTGAATGAAGGTGACAACATTTTAGATATTGGTTGTAATGATGGAACTCTTTTAAATCATTATCCAAAAAATTTATATAATTTAATAGGAATTGATCCTGTTGCTAAAAAATATCTTGATCGATATCCGGAAAATGCCAAAGTAGTAACTGATTTCTTTACGATGGAGAGTTACTATTCAGTGACTTCAAGTAAAGCTAAAATTGTTACTTCTATTTCTATGTTCTACGATTTAGAGGAGCCTGTTAAATTTGCAAAAGATATTGCAAGCGTTTTATCAGATGATGGAGTTTGGGTTTTTGAACAAAGCTACCTTCCTGCAATGTTAAGAACTAACTCCTATGATACGATTTGCCATGAACATTACGAGTTTTATTCTCTAACTGCGATTCAACATATACTCGATAAGGCTGGAATGAAAATTGTTGATGCATCCCAAAACGAAGTAAATGGTGGCAGTGTAAGGTTGGCTGCTGTTCATAAAAATAGTAAACTTGCTAGTTTGGTTTCACCTGAAGCTTTATGGCTTATAGAGCAAGAAAAAAATCATGATATTTTTTCTAATCAACCTTGGGTAGATTTTCAGAAAAATGTAGATCGACATAAATTGGATTTAGTAAATCTTCTTACTGAGCTAAAAAAATCAGGGAAGACGGTTATCGGTTATGGTGCATCAACTAAAGGTAATGTAATCTTACAGTATTGTGGGATTGGCCCTGATCTTTTGCCTTTTATTGGAGACATCACTCCATCTAAAGATGGACTATTTACACCAGGATCAAAAATACCTATAATATCAATCGAAAAAGCTAAAGCAATGAATCCAGATTATTTCTTGGTTTTGCCTTGGGGTTTTCGAGGAGATATTATATTACGGGAAAAAGAAACGATCGCCAAGGGGACTAAATTTATTTTTCCATTGCCCTTTGTCGAAATAGTAAGCTAATTTTATAAATCATTGAATTTTTTAATTTAAAAATCCAAACATGAAAAATATATTAGTTATTACAGATAATGTATATCTTCTTCAGCAATTTAGAACTCTTATCAAAAGACTTGACTTAAATGTCAGATTTGAATTTAAGAGCAGTCCCGGAAGAGTTGATAACTCATTAATGGCAGTTCATGAACTTTCACAAATTAAATTGAAAGAAGAATGGCAAGATGTAGCTCAAAATTATGATCTTGTGATATCAATACATTGTAAACAGATTTTTCCGGCTGAGATGACCCGTGCAGTTAAATGTATTAATGTTCATGCTGGATTAAACCCTTTTAACCGAGGGTGGTTTCCTCAGGTTTTTAGTATCATTAACGGTCTTCCTTGGGGCGTAACTATTCACGAAATTGATGAAGATCTTGACCACGGCGATATTATTATTCAGGAGCAAATGGAGTTGAATGCTTGGGATACGTCTTCCAGTGCCTATAAACGGGTGCTTGATAAAGAAATTGAATTAATTGAGAAGGTTTTGGTGAAAATCATAGATGGTAATTATTCAACGATTAAGGTGCCTAATGAAGGCAATGTAAACTTGAAAAAGGATTTTAAAGAACTATGTGAAATTGACTTAAATGAAAAGGTCACCATGAAAGAAGCTATAGACCGTTTGCGTGCACTATCTTTTAGCGGTTATAAAAACGCTTTTTTTCATGATATTTACGGCAACAAAGTGTATATCAGCGTTAACCTGAACAAAGAATAGCCTGACTGGAGATTTAATAAAAAAATGTAAATATAAAAGGTCTTACTTCGGGTTGGAGACAGTTTAATAAACAATCAAAATTTAAAGAATAATTATATGCTAAAGGTGAATGCAGAATTGGTGAGTATTTTCAGATGTTCCGAGAAATGAGACTAATTGTTAGTGATAATATTTTAACGAAGGTGAGCAAAAGTTATGAAAATTAATGATAATTTACATTTAGTAGATTGTTTTGTAAGTGTTGTCGTAATAACATATAACCATGAAAAATTTATTAGACAATCATTAGATAGTATATTAATGCAAGAAGTAGATTTTGCTTTCGAAGTAATCATAGGGGACGATTGTTCAACCGATAAAACATCAGAAATAATAAAGGAGTATCAACAAAGATATCCACATATTATAAAACCAATCTTGAGATCAGAGAATATTGGCGCATCAAAAAACTGGTATGATTCTTTTTTAAAGTGTAAAGGTAATTATATTGCTATTTTAGATGGAGATGATTTTTGGACAGATAAGCTAAAATTAAAAACCCAAACAGAATTTCTAAAAAATAATGATACATTCATTGCGTGCACACAACGTTATAGTGTAGTAGATGAAAACAATAATGTTACTCAAGAAATTTTCTATGGACCTGGTAGGCCTGAAACCGGCGTATACACATTACAAGATTTTCAGAATTATATTTATTTTGGACATCCGGGTACGTTAGTCTTTAAAAACATATTTCTTGAACCAATGCATGATTATTCTATTATATACAAGGCTGATAGATGGATATGTGATATAACTCTTGGTCTAATTTTGACATGCCTAGGTAGAATTTATGTTTCAGACGAAAATATGACGAGTTATAGGCGATTTCAAAAAAAAGGAGGAACAAATTTTTGTTCCAGTATACTGGGTAAAAATGGCACAATCGAAAGATTAGTATTCCTTAAGAAGCTGGAAGATTATTGCTTTACTGAAATGAATATTATAGTAAAACATGAAGATAGAATGCCCCACCTCGTTTGGGAGTCCATATTGTATATACTTAGATATCCAACATCAAATAATTGGGAAACATTAAAAGCTGTTTACAGAATGTCCTCTAATAAAATGAGGGTATTTAAGTATATCCTACTTCAATTACCTATGTTGCCAATTCTTACAGCACGACAAATTAAAAAGTTAATAATTGCAAGTTTCAGTTAAAAAGATATAGCTACATAGGTTTAGCGCTTCTTTGATTAATTTAATCAAAATCTATAATTTTCTATTGATCACAATTAATTTAAAATTTTTCTAAACGAATCAAAAAATGAGCAACAATTATAGAATTTGTTCAAAGACGATTATGGACACTAGTGACCCAAACATAATTTTCGATGATAATGGGATCTCTGATTATTATTATAATTTTCAAAATAATATTTTACCAAATTGGCATACTGACGAAAGAGGTTATGTTGAATTGATGCGAATAGCTGAAAAAATTAAAAAAGATTGGAAATCCAGAGATTTTGATTGTATTATTGGATTAAGTGGCGGCTTAGACAGTTCTTACGTTGCTTATGTTGCGAAAGAAGTAATGGGCCTAAGGCCACTTTTATTTCACGTCGATGCAGGTTGGAACACGGATACGGCAGTTGGTAACATTGAAAAATTATGTAATGGTCTCAATTTAGATTTGTTTACAGAAGTTATTAATTGGGAAGAGATGAAAGATTTGCAAGTGGCATTTCTAAAATCTCAGATTGCTGATCAAGATCTTCCCCAAGACTATGCCTTTTTTTCAGGATTATACAAATTTGCCAAAAAGAATAAAATTAAATATGTATTGACTGGCAGTAATTTTTCTACAGAATGTTGCAGAGAACCAGAAGAGTGGGGCGGTTTTCCGGGAATTGATACTTTATTAGTAAAAGATATTCATTCTAAATTTGGTAAAAGACCATTGAAAACATTTCCTTTGGTTGATATTCTTTCTTATAAATTATATTATAGATACGTTTTAGGAATGCAAGTTTTTAAACCTTTGAATCTCTTGCCTTATATTAAATCAGACGCAGAAAATTTACTAGTAAATAAATTTGGTTGGGGACCATTTCAACATAAACACCATGAGTCTCGTTTTACAAGATTTTACGAAGACTTTTGGCTTCCTAATAAATTTGGCTTTGATAAAAGACGAGCACATTTTTCCAGTTTAATTTTAACTGGTCAAATGACACGCGATGAAGCATTGTTACGCATTTCTAAACCTGAATTATCAGAGGAGTTTCTACAAAAAGAATTTGACTATGTTGCTGATAAATTGGATTTATCTAGAATAGAGTTACAACAGCTTTTCGAAGCTAAAAACCAGACGTTTCATGATTATAAAAATAAAATTAAGTTGATAGGTTTGGGGGCTAATTTGATGCAGAAAATTGGACTTGAAAAACGACTTTTCAGATGATAACATTAATAGATTATGGGGTTGGTAATATCTTTGCTTTTCAAAATGTCTATAAAAGACTAAATATTCCCACTAAGATTGCAAAAAAAAAGGAAGACTTGGCTAATGCTAAAAAACTAATTTTACCAGGAGTTGGATCATTTGATTATGCAATGGCTCAGTTGAATGCTTCAGATATGCGTGAAAAATTAGATGAGCTTGTTCTTGAGGAAAAAGTTCCAGTAATTGGTATATGTGTGGGAATGCAAATTATGGGTAATAGGAGCGATGAAGGAAAATTAGAAGGTTTGAAATGGATAAATTCAGAGATCTTAAAATTTGATGAAAACTTAATTCAACAACGCACTAAACTTCCTCACATGGGCTGGAATGATGTGGTTCCAATTAACAAACATCCACTCTTTATTGGATTGGAAAAAGAAGCTATTTTTTATTTTTTGCATAGTTTTTATTTTAAATGTAATAACGAAACAGAAAGTATAGCTGTTTCTAATTATGGAATATCTTTTTCATCTGCTGTTCATCGGGAAAATATTTATGGAATTCAATTTCATCCTGAGAAAAGTCATCAATATGGTGAGAAATTATTGCACAACTTTGCAAATCTCTAATAATGTTACGTCCAAGAATAATACCAAGTTTATTGCTACATGATAACGGCTTGGTAAAAACAGTAAAATTTAAATCGCCAAAATATGTAGGTGATCCCATTAACGCTGTTCGAATATTTAATGAAAAAGAGGTAGATGAATTAGCCTTCTTTGATATAGATGCCACAGTTCTTAATAAAGAACCAAATTATATTTTAATTGAAAAACTAGCCAATCAGTCACGTATGCCATTATGTTACGGGGGAGGTGTAAAGACAGTTGAACAAGCTCAAAAAATATTTGGCCTAGGAATAGAAAAAATTGCTTTGAGTAGTGCGGTGATTCAAAATCCTCAATTGGTTACCCAAATTGCTGATCGAGTAGGTTCGCAGAGTGTAATTGTTGTCTTAGATATTAAGAAGAATTTATTCGGTGGGTATGAAATTTATACTCATAATGGTAAAAAATCTACTGGAATTAATCCTATTAAATTCGCGAAAGAATTGGAAAAGTTAGGTGTAGGTGAAATTATTATCAATTCGATTGATCAAGATGGAGTAATGAAAGGTTATGATTTGAATCTGATAGATAAAATAGCTGAAACGATTTCTATTCCTTTGACAGTTTTAGG
>Ga0194129_10002899_pt1 | contig 24766 bp, 32 predicted proteins | sample TA2KigCa35mmetaG_FD_150862 | JGI IMG/M metagenome (GOLD analysis project Ga0194129, IMG submission 150862) | Freshwater microbial communities from Lake Tanganyika, Tanzania - TA2015038 Kigoma Deep Cast 35m | ecosystem: Environmental > Aquatic > Freshwater > Lake | place: Tanzania: Lake...
CAACCATCATGCTCACCGGTTTCAGTACCTTTAAGTACTCCACGCGAAACAAACGCCTTTGTATAGCGAGAATCTTCTTTACAGAGACGTATCGCGTCTTCTCTTACTTCCTTCGCAGTTAGCTCTTCTGAATCAAGCTTGTCCAGAATATCTTTTGGGTCATCCCAGTTCATGGGCTTTGGCTTTTCACCAATCGCCTCCATGCGACTTTGCAGCCCAGAAAGATTACGCTCAAACTCATCATCCTTAGACTTCCTAGACAAGTAGCTGACAATTACTCTGTATAAGTTCTTCAATCTGCCATTCCTTCAGTTAAGCGGTTAAACAATTTCTCTGTTTCAACATGAGGGCTGTCCCACCTAACTTCTACTTGATCAAGTCTATCAAATAACTTTTGATCCTGTAGCTCATTAGCTTGTAAAAAGTGACGGTATATAGCTTCACTATTTGTCCTAGTAAAACCAATCAGATCGGCACTATCCAGATAAGCATCTCTAAGATGCTTGTTTTTCCACAACGCATCGTAAACTACTTGTGTAACCACGTTTTCGTAACCACGCTGTTTACGCTCTGCCTCGTCAAAACTATCTCTAGCTCTATTCTTTAACTCGCGGAGTAAACTTTCTTGCTCTGAGCTCCTTAAGGCGTGCTCATCCTTAAGTTCATCACCCCGTAAGCGATTATCGGCTACTTTTTTGCTCAGAGATAGAATGAGGCGATAGTAGTTCATAGATTCGGAAAATGCTTGCGCTTAAGTTCTGCTGAGTCCAAATCTTTAGCCACAATACCGCTAGCGATAAGCGTATCTGGATCAATAGCTTCTTGCGTGACTAAACCCTGCTGCAAAACTCGCTCAACTTGATCAGGATGCTTGGCTAAGAACTTATTCATTGCATCAATAAACTTCTGACCGTCTCTCTTAGAAACTCTGCCCTCTTGCAAAAAGCGCTGCAAAAGAGATGGATTCTTTTCTAGCGCAGCATAAGGATCAAGATCAGATGCAATCTTACGAAGTTCATTTGCTAAATCATTATTGTTCATTTTAGACCTTACTTTACTCAAGACTAACGTGTATTAAATTAAACTTAGATACGCTCTTCTTCTAAATCTTTATTTGAGCTACGCAGTCTTGCTTCTATTCTATCCCTCTGTTGCTTAGCTCGCTCTTTAAGACTCTTGAAATGTGATTTAAATTCGTCAATCATTTTCTCATCAGAAAGTAGGCGATCTCCCTGACGGGTTACGCGTTCTGCATTAAGAAGCGCCCTCTCTACGTCTCCGAGGCTATTTTCAAAAGCTTCTATATCATTAAGACGGAGAATAAGTGTTGCTCTAATTTTATCGTTTTTTGGATCTTTGGAAAGATGAATTAGTAATTCAAAAATCGCATCCATCGAAGCCTTGAGACGGTCCTGTAAAGCTTCAATCGATTGCCTTAGAATCTTAGACATTTCTTCCGGCTCTTGACGGTCTTCGTGTATTAACTTCTGTAACCCCTTTAAAGGAACGACTTGTACAATTGCTTGCGCAGGTAACGCACTAAATGCGGTATTTAGAGCTACTGCTAATGGGGCAACCCATTTGGACACAAATCCTGCGTTCTTCAGATACTCATCTTCTTCAAGATGACCTAACCCGCCTATTGCGTCCCTACCAATGGCCCTACGCATGAGGTGGCCCTGTACGATTCTATATGTCTGGTTATTCATAAAAAATTCTACCTAATTATAGGAACAATCAACAAATCAGTTTTGATCAACTATCTGTAACTTCGGGTGATCCAGAATCTTCCGTATGACTTTTTCTTGAGCGCCGCCAAACACTAGGGGTCTTTCTGCTGCGTTTTGTAGTAATCTTTCAACAGAATCTTGAATCTGTTCATCAAGTTCATCGTCATCTATCTCACCATATCTACGCTCATATTCTTTATCAGATAAGCTTTGTATGTAAATATGCTTCCGCTGAGTCGGCTTTGCTCTAAGTAACGACTCAATAAGCTTGGCCTTTTTAGCTTCTTTAGCCTCTTGCTGTTTGAGAGCTTCTATCGCATCTTGTGATATGAAAATGTATGAGATGTATTTATCTAAACTATCTATAGTAGCATCCTTAAAGGTAAAAACGCCTCGATCTTCTTCAGGCTTAAGGTCTTGATTTACTTTTCTTAAATCTAGACACATCACAATACCCACCTGAGCCATTTCTAGAGCCTCTCCCCTTGTACCTGAAATAAGTTTTTCCTTCGTCGATAACTTATTACTACTAAGGCTGTTTATCAACTCGAATGGTGCCAGTCGCCTTACCAATAAATTAGAACCAAAATGTTCTTGCATAAACAAGTCATATCTAACTAAGTCTTTCATCTCAGACTCAGACAAATCACGTAAGTCTTTTTGCAACTCTTTATCCATACGGTAGTATCGTAAGATATGAGACGCAAGACGATTGCGAACATTACTACCAAAATCACCACGGTAAAACTCGTGGAATGGCGTTGGATTATTGCCTTTGGCTACTGTTAAAAGTTTGTCGGGTGTTTTGAGTAATACATCAAAAAACTTAGCATCATTATTTTGTAAGTAATAAAAAGATAACTTGGTAGAGTTAGTGGCAGAGTCACTAACTATAAAATTAGTTAGTTTGAGATCGGGTATATCATCTAAACCGCTTAAATCTTTAATTACACGTAAACTCGGCACCTGCTTAAACATACTTTCAACTTCATCTGACGTAAACTCTGCGATATGAGTCAAAAGAAACTTCTGATCTGTTTTTGCTCGATTTAACATCTCTTGTTTCATATGCTCGTGCCCTGTTTCCTTAAGGGCAGTCAGATTTGGCCGAGAATCTGACTGGACAATAGCCCTAATTTCTTCTTTAGTAAGAGGAGGCTCAAACTCCATATCTATAAATTCGTAATAGCGGCCATAAGCATTGACATCTTCTTTGGTAATAGGTCTTAACCTATTCATTACCCTATTGCTGACATTATAGTTTTTTATAAATCGAAGTACCACCCAGTTAGGGTACTGAATAGCTAGTTTGTTTAAATATTCTCCGTCTACCATCTCTAGGCTAGAAGCAATCGACTCAAGTTTAGCATCATCTTTATACTTCGTATAGCTCTTAAATGCGGCAAGGGCACGATCTTGAATTTTAGTATCAACCCATTTTTTCTCGAAATGACTGACAACTTCGGTATACGCTTTTTTATAAGCGTTTTTGTATCTCCGCTGATCCGGTTCTTTTTTAAGCGCGTTAAGAAACTTAGAGGAGTTAAAGTAATGCTTAATCAGGTCTAAAATACCCTCTCGGTCATTAACCCCTCGGTCTTCAATATAGTCAATACAACCACGAGACAGGCTAAGAATATGGGGCTGATACTCGACTTCACCTTGATAGTAATCGTCATCAGAGTTGCCAGAGTCTCTCCATTTCGTTTTGTACCTACCCCCCAAACCTTGATTAATAAAGTTCTTCTGGTTTATCGCTCTGTTGGGGCGGGGCACCACCGTCTTGTCTTGGAGAAGATGTATGAGCTCGTGGTCTAACGTACTGGATAACGCAGACCTCAGGTCCTCAACCCTTTTATTAATTACGATAGTATTACCGGACTGCCAGCCTGCCTCGTTCTCTGTGCTATACTCAACAATACACCAAAACTCAAACGGATTTTCTTTTAATTTAGCTTGCTCATACGGCACCTCTGCCTGATACATCACAAATTTCTGCTTGCGATAACCGTACTTGAAGCTTTCATCAGCGTATACACTTTTTATGAAATCAGATACCTCGCGCACAATACGAGGGGGCAACTTGACCAGCCCACCAAATCTGTCCAGATAACTTCTGACAACTCTAAACTTCATTCACGAACACCTAACGTTATATAGAACCCTACACACTAGTAATCTAGTAAAAAAAACCCCTCACTACTAAAAATACAGTAGTGAGGGGTGTAAGGTCTGTAGCTAATACTACAAGGCTTCTCGATAAGCTTAATGCCTACCACTATCCATAATTCTTTGCATGGTCCTTACTTGATCCCTATCTTTTTCCTTTTCATCCTCAGGCAAGTGCTGATAAGGAACATGTTGATGAGCGTTCCAGTCACCTTTTGGGTTTCGCTTCATCCATTCATCATGAACAAAACTAGCTTGACTCTCAAGGTCAGTATGCCTCGCTATAGCTTCCTTGGCGGCAGAACCCGCTGCGAGATTCTCTCTCTGCCAGTCCGGGTGTAGCTGGTCAAAAGGTACATGTATATTACCCTCCGTGCCGTCACTGTTATTCTTCTTGATACGTTCTTTTGTCGGTATACCCGTTTGCGCGTAATCTGAATCGAAACCCCTTCTCCAGTCCTCATGAGCGAGAGAGGCAAATTCTGTGATATGCGAGTCGCCGAAAGACGCAATCTTATTCGCTAAGTAGGCTCTGATAACTCTAAACTTGTTCATATTAAACTCCTGTCAAAAATACTTCAAAATACTGCTTGTCGCCAACAGAATCAACTTCTTGGTTCCTGTAAAAACTATCCACCTAAAAACCTCTTCACATAAGACAACGATTGAGCACCAAACGCCGCTTTATCTTGCAATTGGTACTCAATCTCATTATTTTTACCGAAACTTAACACAATCAAGCCACCATTTATCACATGAGTATCAACATTAGCATAGTTAGACTTGAGATATAATTGGTCGTCTCTAATCTTATTCAAAATATCTTGCTGACTGGCAAAAACCTTGGTTTCAACAAGAGAACGAGGCCTACGACTTGAAGTAGACTTAATTTTGACAACTAGGTCCTTGCCTACCTTAGGCGCTACAACATCAGTAGATTTAGATTTAACGCTACCTAAACCTAACTCACTCAATCTCTCACTAGTATCTAATAACCTATAACGGACAACAAAATCCTCACCTCTAAACTCAAGCGTATAATCATCAACAGCGACTATACCAACCTTGCCAAACTCACGCCTGTACTCGGCTTCATCGTCTTTAATCTGCTTCACGAAATCATCAACATCTCTGAACTTCAAAACACGCTGGGTCAGTAAATCATCCTTTTCCATGAGAGATACCTCTACACGAAAACCTAAAGATACCTTGCGATCTCGAAGCTCTTTAAGTAAGGTTGACTGCTCACCTACAGCTGTAGCATAGTCCTCAGGAGAACCAATTGCAGCCTTCTTAAGCAGGTAAGCTCTTATAACTCTTGTTAACATATACAATACTAATTATTAAACCAGCCCCAATACATTGGGGCTTTTTACTGACGAAATACTACACTCTCCCTAAGGTCACTTAAATTTAGCCCGCATTGCTTTACGAGCATCTAAAGGAGACATGCCCTTTTTGATATTGGCAGCAACTTCTTTGATCTCTTCTACATCCTGGGGGATGTATCTGTCGTACTCGTCCTCATGTATAACGTGAATCCTTTCAACCAACTTCTTCCAGTGAGCCACTGACGTTACCATCTCAGCGCTAGCTTCTTGGTAAAACTGAAATGGCCAAACTAAAGAAACGTAAACCCCTTCATCTTCGTCAACTTCAACACTGTCTACTAAGTCATGCGCCCTTGCTAATGCTACGATACGGTTTATTGTTTGCCTTGAAACAGCAGACTTATATAGCCCTTGTAGCCCGTCAATCTCAGCAGCAATCTTCAACATTCTTTAAAAGTTATCGTTCATTGTCTGTTCTACAAACTCTCCTACTAGACTATAAAATCTAAGATTTAAATCTAGCTACTTTTATCTTCAAATATTCCTGTAAAGAATAGTCAAACGTAACTACTCCTGTGCTTTGTATCTTGACATTTGTTTCCAAGGTATTACTTTTGCCCCTATAGTCTTCATACCCTCATTATACGCTTTTTCTAACCGATGAGTGCCATCAAGAACTAGAAGTCCTAGAGTAGGATGTTTAGTTACAATAATGGGAAACTCTAGATTGGCTGCATTTATCCTATTAGCCCTTTCAGGACCTACCTCACCTGACCCCTCCCCAAGCATTTCTCGTGTAGACTCGTGAAGAGGTTTAACGTGAACCTTCGTTATGGGAGTATTTTCGGTGTGCTTAATCAAGTCCTTAATCTTAAACTTGTAGTTGACACCATCTAATCCAATTCCTGCTTGCTGTTCAAATCCATTAAACTGTTTTGACTGTAAATTATCTTGAGCGCTCAATCTGTTAGCTTTAATAATCTCCTCACGAGAAGGATTATTACCCACCTTAGTGAGATATCCATAAACAACCCTAGAAGCAACCCGGTGCCACAACTCATGCTCGCCGTTGCCTAGATTAACCTTCTTCTTATTAAACATCATACGTTCAGGCAACTTATCATAAAGGTTACGAGCTTTATTTTCGTTAACTTTAACTCCAGGCTGATCTAGCTTAGTGTCCCCCGTATGCATATAGATTTCATGGACACCACTCTCTCTAGCTGCTTCTAGTAACGCTGATAATAAAACCTCATGCCAGTTGGAGAAGTTCTGCATCTCTTTAATAAAAGCTTGATCTCGTTTAGTGGCCTCAGTCACATTACCAGTACCAGAATTCTTGGCTTCGTTTAGCGCTGTCTTTATATCGTGCTGAATCTTACCTATCTGCCTATTTTTATCTGATTGTATCTCTTCCACAAACCACTTATCGCCTAACCTCGTGACCCTCGCCCAACCAAATGGATCATTCTCGGTAAAATGCTCTGACTTAATCTCATTAAACCTCTTTCGTGCTTCTGGACTTAACTTGCTCAACAAAGATTCAGGCATATGTAGCTTTACTACGGTTAGATTTTTACCCTTTAAGAACACTTGAGGAGAGTTACCCTTCAAACCCTCATAAGATAAACCATAAGTATGTTGCTCAGTATTCTTCGTAGCTAACATACCAAGACATTGCTCTCGTGTAACAACTTTACCCTTAAACGTGTTAAAAATATTCTCTAACTTCTTACTAGAAGATTTATGAACCTCTTGAAATTGCTGCCATGAGATCTTATCAACATTCAGTTTCTTCATAACCCCCAAAATCAAGTTAATCTCATGTTTCGATTCATGAGAGCTATGTGTATAAGAGTCTGGCCTGCTTCGCTTCAACTTAGCTACGTCTTCTTGTGATAAAATACCTTTATTAAAGTACTCGCCTACCTTATTAGGTTTATCCTCTAAATCCCTTAAAACAAATGGCATAGCTTCTTCTTTAGTGAGAATACCTTGATTAAAGTACTCACCTACCTTATTAGGTTTATCCTCTAAATCCCTTAAAACAAATGGCATAGCTTCTTCTTTAGTGAGAATACCATCCGCAAAGTAATCACCTACAGGATAAGGATCCTTCTCTAAATCCTTTAAAGCAAAAGGCTTAGCTTCTTCTTTAGTGATAATACCTTCATTGAAGTAATGACCTACATAACGACAATTCTTCTCTAACTCCTTTAAAGCAAAAGGCTTAGCTTCTTCTGCAGTGATAAGACCTTTATCAAAGTACTCGCTTACCTTACTATGATTCTTCTCTAAATCCATTAAAACAAATGGCTTAGCTTCTTCTTTAGTTAGAATACCCCGCTTAAAGTAATAAGCTACAAGCTGACGACTCTTCTCTGAAGCCTTTAAAGCAAAAGGCTTAGCTTCTTCTTTAGTAAGTAAACCTCTATCAAAGTAATAAGCTACAGCACCGGGATCCCCCTCTAAAACCTTTAAAGCAACAGGCATAGCTTCTTCTTTAGTGATAATACCCTTCTCAAAGTAATCACCTACATCACCAGGACTCCTCTCTAAAACCTTTAAAGCAAAACGCTTAGCTTCTTCTTTAGTGATAATACCCTTCTCAAAGTAATCACCTACATCACCAGGACTCCTCTCTAAAACCTTTAAAGCAAAACGCTTAGCTTCTTCTTTAGTGATAATATTAAAGTACTCACCTACATAATGAGGATACGTCTCTAAAACCTTTAAAACAAATGGCATAGCTTCTTCTTTAGTAAGTAAACCTCTATCAAAGTAATAAGCTACAGGATAAGGATCCTTCTCTAAAACCTTTAAAGCAAAAGGCATAGCTTCTTCTTTAGTGAGAATACGCTTCTTAAAGTAATAATCTACATCACCAGGACGCTTCTCTAATTCCTCTAAGGCTTCCTGCTTTTCTTCAGCAGAAACCTCACCCAGCTTAGCGAGATAGGCCTTAACTACCCTGAAAAACTTATCACTCATAATATTATACGATATATTAAACAAAAACCCCCCTACACTACTCAGATAGTATAGGAGGGGCTTGTAAAAAATAATCTAACCCTTTAAACGCTTAACTTCTTCTTCAGTGAGAATACCCTTACTGACGTACTCACGAGAACTATTATTGAACGTAAAACTATTATCTGCCTTAGCTAAAAACTTTAAAGCAAAACCTCTAGCTTCTTCTAAAGTGATAAACTCTCTATCGAAAAAATCACCCAATGAATGATTATACTTCTTTAAAGCCTCTAAAGCAAAAGGACGAGCTTCTTCTTTAGTCAGTAAACCCTTGTCAAAATACTTGCTCAGAAAAAGTGAAATAGTATGACTCTTCTTACCTAAATCCCTAAAAACATAAGGCTTAGCTTCTTCTGCAGTGAGAATATCTTTATCGAAGTACTTCTCCACATACTCAGGAAAATCAGCTAAAACCTCTAAAGCTTTCTGCTTCTCAGCATCAGAAACAACCTCACTTACCTTAGAAAGGTAACCATACACAACTCTAGAAGCAACCCGGTGCCATAACTCATGCTCGCCGTTACCTAGATTAACCTGCTTCTTATTAAACATCATACGCTCCGGCAACTTGTCGTAAAGGTTACGCGCTTTATTCTGGTTAATATTAACATCTTTTAATTTAGTGTCCCCTGTATGCATATAGATCTCATGAACGCCACTCTCTCTAGCCGCTTCTAGTAACGCGGAGAGTAACACCTCATGCCAGTTAGAAAATCTCTGCATCTCTGCAATAAACTCTTGATCTTTCTTAATATCATCAGTAACAGTACCAGACTTAAGGGCCTCTTTTATGCCATGCTGAACTGCACCAATGTACTGGTTCTTATCTGATTGCAGCTCTTCAACAAACCACTTGTCTTCTAGCTTTGTAACCCTTGCCCACCCAAATTCATTATCGCTCCAATGGCTGCCCTCAATAGCGTCAAATCTCTTTCGCGCCTCAGGGCTCAACTTACTCAATAAAGACTCAGGTATATGTAACTTTACTACAGTTTGATTCTTACCCTCTAGAAACACTTGTTCTCTATTGCCCCCATAAAAATCGTAAGATAAACCATAAGTATGTTGATCAGTATTCTTGGACAACATCTGAAGACACTGATCTCTTGTAACAACTTTACCCTTAAACGTGTTAAAAATGTTCTGTAAATTTTTATTGGAAGATGGATGAACCTCTTGAAACTGATGCCATGAGATCTTATCAACACCAAGCTTCTTCATGGCCCCCAGAATCAAGTTAACCTCATGTCTCGATTCATGAGAACTATGGGTATAAGACTCTGGCATGCTTCTAATAAGCTGATCTACGTCCCCAGAAACATAAGGCTTAGCTTCTTCTTTAGTAATTAAACGTTGACTAAGATAGAGCCCCACGTAATCTGGATTCTTCTCTAAACTCTTTAACAGATAAGGCTTAATCTCCTCTTTAGTGAGAAGACCTTCACTTATATACCTATCCCAACCTTCACATACAAAACTAGAATCCCTATCCAAATACTTAAAAACAAGAGGCTTCATCTCTTCCGCAGTGAGAATCTCTAAGAAAGCTATCGGAAACGCAGCCAGCTCCCAATTCCCCCACCGGCTTAGAATATCTAAAGCAAAAGGCTTAGCTTCTTGTTTCGTGATAAGACCTAGTTCGACAAAAGAGAAAAGCCTTAAATAATGTCCCCTTTTTAACAGATTGAGTACAAAAGGCCTAGCTTCCTCTTTAGTAAGAAGATCCCCATTGGTAAGCGTGTCATAGTATCTACTTTGAGACTCGTAACTTGCTCCCTCAAACTCAAACCAGTATTTTTTTAGATACCTTAAAGCAAAAGGCCTAGCTTCTTCTTTTTTGAGAATACCTTTAGTAAAGTAAAGAACTGCAAATTGAGGATCCTTATCCAATTTCGCTAAAGCTTCCTGCTTCTTAGAATCACTGACAACCTCACCCACCTTAGCGAGATAAGCGTTTACTACCCTAAAGAAATCCATATCATAACTCCTAATACACTAAAATATATATTAAACAAAAACCCCCCCTACACTATTCAGATAGTATAGGAAGGTTTTTTGTCTATAAAAGCTATTCGCTTCTTTTCTGATAACTACGAGCTTCTTCTTCAGTAATTAAACCCTTTTCCAAGTACCGGCCCGCCATTGAAGGAAGCTTCTTTAAATGCTCTAAAGCATAAGGCCTAAGATCCTTCGGATCAAGAATACCCACCTTGGGAAGCAGACTATTCTGATCATTACCTGCGTAATTACATATAAACCTTCCGTAATTAGAATCTTTGATACTATCTAAATGATTTAACGCATATTCCTTAGCATCGTTTCTACTAATAATACCATCTTCAAAGTATTTACCTACTTGCTCAGGCCACTGCTTTAAAGCCTCTAAAGCTTTCTGCTTCTCAGCATCAGAAACAACCTCACTTACCTTAGAAAGGTAACCATACACAACTCTAGAAGCAACCCGGTGCCATAACTCATGCTCGCCGTTACCTAGATTAACCTGCTTCTTATTAAACATCATACGCTCAGGCAACTTATCATAAAGATTACGCGCTTTAGTCTGATTAACCTTAACATTTTCCTGGGATGACTTAGTGTCCCCTGTATGCATATAGATCTCGTGAACGCCACTCTCTCTAGCCGCTTCTAGTAACGCGGAGAGTAAAACCTCATGCCAGTTAGAAAATCTCTGCATCTCTGCAATAAACGCTTGATCTTTCTTAATATCATCAGTCGCATTACCAGACTTAAGAGCTTTGTTTATCTCGTGCTGAATCTTACCTATCTGCCTATTTTTATCTGATTGTATCTCGTCTACAAACCACTTATCCCCTAACCTCGTAACCCTCACCCAACCAAATGGGTCCTTCGCATTAAAATGCTCTGACTTAATCTCATTAAACCTCTTTCGTGCTTCTGGACTTAACTTGCTCAACAAAGATTCAGGCATATGTAGCTTTACTACAGTTTGATTTCTATTAGCTAAATATGTTTGGGGACCATCGCCTCTCAAGCCTTCATAAGATAAACCATAAGTATGCTGCTCAGTATCCTTGCCTAACATCTTAAGACACTGATCTCTTGTAACAACTTTACCCTTAAACGTGTTAAAAATGTTCTGTAAATTTTTATTGGAAGATTTATGAACCTCTTGAAACTGCTGCCATGAAATCTCATCAACACCAAGTTTCTTCATGGCCCCAAGAATCAAGTTGATCTCATGTTTCGATTGATGAGAACTATGGGTATAAGAATCAGGCATGCTTCTAATAAGCTGATCTACGTCCCCTGAATTATAAGACCTAGCTTCTTCTTTAGTAATTAAATGTTTACTGAGATAAACACCTACATATTCATGGCCGGGTTCCGTCGCCAAAAACTTTAACGCAAATGGCCTAGCTTCTTTTGCAGTGATAATAGTGTGGTCGAAGAAAGAACCTACTTGGGAAGGATCCCTCTTTAAATCCTTTAAAGCAAAAGGCTTAGCTTCTTCTTTATTGATAATACCCCTATCGACATAAAAACCTACACGGACAGTTTGTTGCTTCAAATCCTGTAAAGCAAATGGCCTGGCCTCTTCTTTATTGATAATACCCTTCAAAAAGAAAATACCTACCCTATGGGCATTCTTCTTTAAATTCTCTAAAGCAAAAGGCTTAGCTTCGTCTTTAGGAATCATATCAAAGTATCTATGTGCATAATGACCATCCTCCTTTATAGCCTCTAAAGCAAAAGGCTTAGCTTCTTCTGCCGTGATAATACCTGCATTAAAAAACATTTTTACATAAGAACAAGACGTATTTAATATATCTAAAGCAACGGGCTTAGCTTCTTCTTTAGTGAGAATACCCTGACTGACTGCATAAATTAAATTAGGAGTATTATTTGCACGGAAACGTAAAACAAAAGACTTAGCTTCTTCTGCAGTGATAATACCTTCACCAAAGTAATGAATTGCATAACTGCCATCATTCTTTATCTTCTTTAAAGCAAACGGCTTAATTTCTTCTTTAGTCAGTAAACCTGTACCAAAGAAACTATCTACCATATGGGTATTCTTCTCTAAATGCTCTAAAGCAAACTGCCTAGCTTCGTCTTTAGGAATAATACCTGCAGCGAAGTAATAACCTACATACTCAGGAGCTACTTCCAAATGCTTTAAAGCAATAGGCTTAGCTTCTTCTTCAGTGATCCAACCCCTATTAACTTTGTCAAGTAAATACTTAGAGTCATACTTTAACTCCTTTAAATAATTCTTCATCTGATAGGGCGTAACAGCCACCCTAGCAAGATAAGCATTCACTACTCTAAAGAAATCCATATCACATAACTCCTAATACACTAAAAGATATAGGAAACAAAAAACCCCCTACACTATTCATATAGTATAGAAGGGGCTTTTGTTTCCTATAATCTAGCGAATTTCTATTACCCGCTTAACTTCATCTCCCCAAAAGGTCATGTATTGTCATACCATTTGGTAACTCATAGGTCATTGCCCAGTCAGTCGTTGCTGAAGATAACTCAATTTTAGTATCACTAATCAAACGGCCCACAGGTAACACCTGACTATTTGCTCCAATATGAGCTTTTAGGGCTTTTTTGCTCGCAACAACAGCAGTTACCTCCCCTACCACCTTACCGTCCTTTATAGTTGTACGCTTGACTTTTATTTTTCCCCCACGAGGGCGCTATGAAGCACCATCAAACTATCACGTAAACTACGGTCATAAGAACCTCCATCACCAGGACTCCTCTCTAAAGCCTTTAAAAGAAATTGCATAGATTCTTCTTTAGTTAGAATACCTTCAATAAAGTAAGAACCTAAAGAATGAGGACTCCTCTCTAAATCCTTTAAAGCAAAAGGCTTAGCTTCTTCTTTAGTTAGAATACCCTTCTCAAAGTAATCAGATACATAACCAGGATCCTTCTCTAAATCCTTTAAAGCAAAAGGCTTAGCCTCTGCTGCAGTGAGAATACCTTCATCAAAGTAATAAGCTACATCACTAGGACTCCTCTCTAAAGCCTTTAAAACAAATTGCCTAGCTTCTTCTTTAGTAAGAATACCTTTATCAACGTAAGGACCTACAGCAACCCAAGGATTCTTCTCTAAATGCTCTAAAGCTTTCTGCTTCTCAGCATCAGAAACCTCATTACCCACCCTAGCAACATAAGCATTCACTACCCTAAAGAAATCCATATCACATAACTCCTATATACTAAAAGATATATTAAACCCCCCTAATAGTATAGGAGGGGCTTGTAAAAACTAATCTAACTAATCTCTTCGCTGCTGCTTATGCTGCCGCATAAAATTCTGAATACTCTTACTGACAGCATCCGTTCTAAATTTCTCAACGTCTTCTTCAGTGAGAATACCCATACGGACATACTCAGATGCATACTGAGGATACCAATCTAAAACGCTTAAAGCAATTGGCTTAGCTTCTGCTTCAGTGATAATACCCATACAATGGGGTTTTTTCGGGTCAAAATAATCACCTACAAGATAAGGTTCATTCTTTATATGCCGCATAACATACATTCTAGCGTCTTTTTTAGAGATAAGATTTTTTTCTAGGTAATCACCTACCCTAGAAGGATCACTCTCTAAACTTCTGAACATATTAAGTCTAGTTTCGTAATCATCACTACCCACCCTAGCAACATAAGCATTCACTACCCTAAAGAAATCCATATCACATAACTCCTATATACTAAAAGATATATCAATAGATATGAAAACACCCCCTGCCCTAGAATGAGGGGGTGTAAGGTTTACATAAACAACCTAAGCACTAAGCGCCTTAAAGTTATGTATAAGATTTTAACTCGGAAACAGGGAGTTCAGGCAATTGAGAAGATAACCAACGACGAGCCATAGCTAAAACAGCAGATAAACCACGAGTAGAGATTAAACTCTGAAACTCACGAGCCTTGTTTTTGTCCAAACGAGATACCATTGATAAAACTTTAGTGTCCTCTTCAGAAGGTAAAACACCATGGTAGTCAGCTGAACGCATCAAGTGAGCGTAGATAACACGGTCTAACATAAAAAGTAAATGCCTTATAGGTTAGAGTAGTAGTAGGGTAACAATCTAGGGGAGACTCAATGATGAGACTCTTTATTCTTATACTAATGCTAAGTAATAGCCTAGTATTAAAAGACAAAGCTTGGTATAGCGATGATAAAGAACATATGAAACGGCTTAATCACTACGTTCTAACCGGTCACGCTACTAACGTTCAACACATGTCACAAGCCGGAATGTTTAAAGCAAATATAGGCACAAAGAGCATAGATGGCAGCATATTAGTAGATGAATGCCCACCACTCGAAATAGTAGAGTTTAACTTCAAGAATGATAGTAAAATCTACTATACCACCATATGGGACGTTCAACCCACTACACAATTACACACCGCATCGCTTGACGTGCAAGCACCAGACATGCTACAGTCTGATACATGAGACCCGGAGACAGAGACCTGCCAGCCTACATCGTTCAACAACCCTTGAACGATGACACCCTCAAGCTCATGTGGGACGACCTAGATATTTGTCCAGCACACGCTGTTACCTACTATAAGCACAATCTCCTTACGCTAGATCAAGCAAAACACTATGCTATGGACGCTATCTCTCAGCGCCCCGTATATTTAATCTCGTTATTCTCGGGTGGTATTCTGACCCTAGAAGAAATAAAAGAATATCTATTAGAAATAGAAAAAGATGATTATGACTACATCGCCATAAGACTGTATAAACTAGGCGTAATCACACTAGATCAACTCAAAGCTCGCGTCAAAGCTATCTTCTACAAATACCTAGACCAGCGTGACGAACTGCTCAACTTAGGTTTAATCGAAGAAACTCACCTCCTGCCCAATCCATTCAACGGAGATTCTGATGCTTGGCTTCAGACAAAAGCAACAGATATACGAATCTAACGCATTCAATAAATATCTGGGACAACCTTGTAAGCATTGTAAGACCACACTTACCGAGAAAAACCAGTCTAGAGGCTGGCGTGGAATCTGCCACCCCTGCCGCGCTGATTATAACGTCACCAGTAAATGGAAATCTTGCGGCATCTGCGGGGACAACTCACATTACCTCGCTGGACGATGCCAGCCCTGTCACAATAAAGCTCAATAACAAAAGAAGCCCCCTTTACTTAGAAGGGGGCTCTTCTTCTTTTAACCCTAAATGCTCATGTCGCTGAGTTTATTCAACACAGCTTCTTTTAACTCAGGTTTGAAACCCTCAGCTATAGTCCTGAGCTCTGCCTCTGTTAAAATATTAGTAACATTGGCATGAGCTAAAGACTCTAAAGGCTTGTTTCTGAACCAATGCCTAGCGACATCTTCCTGATGCTTCTTGAAATCTACAAAACGCTCAAAGTCCTTATTGAACGTAAAAGAAATACCTAAATCTTCTTTACCACGAAGTATAGCATCTTCTTTGGCAGCTAACATCTTCGCATGGTTCTCAGCTGATCTATTGATCTGACTGATAGCTTCATGATTGTCCTCTCTTAAGTAAGAGGCAATCCTTCTGATCTCTTTTGTTAAGTCGTCCATGCTAATCTTATTATAGTGGGGCTGGGGGTGTAAGGTTTACTATTCTTTGTCGAAATAACCAAAGAGCATATCAAGAACCTTCTTGCCAGCATCTCCGGGTGGAATCACTATACTCCTTACCCCGCCAATCTCCTTAGCCTCAAGCTTGCCCTCAGAAATCAACTTCTCAATCTCCGGGTCAAAACCCTTCTTGGCCTCTTCTTCAGAAGCAGCTAGCGCAGCTAACTCCTCAGGAGTCATCTCATCTTCGGACTCTTCTTCTTTAGACTGAGGAGCATCGCCAAAAGCGTTCATACGCTTGAGCTCCTTCTCCTCTACCTGAGACTGAAGGTCTCTCCAATGATCGTTGGCTATCTTACGGAGTTCGTTACTTAAATCACGCATCTTGTTTAAAGTTCCTATATTAATATAGTCTACTAAATAAGTACTAATATTAGGTAAATACACTAAAGGACGGTCAAGGGGTTTATTTTTCCCTTACCGCTCCCGTCGAGGTTCTGTTTGGTTTGAATCTAGCTCTTTTTGTTCTAGAATCCAGAAGGCCCGAGAAGAAGAAAGCCTTATCGCCACAATCCCTATCTCTTCTACCAGTCTGACCTCATAGGGTTAAGGTCTTTTCTAGGGTCTCAGTTAAACCTAGCCTGTAAATACGTACTGGGTTTTATCGTCTCTTTTCGTCTCGCCTCTCTTACAACTAAAATCTTTAATCTTGGGAGAGACAGGGACTATGGATTTATCGGCTTCCTTCTTCTCGGGTGATTTCTGGTTCGAAATCACACTTGAAGTTTTTGAATCGGATAGCAGGTCAATCTCTGAGAGATTTAACAACACAACTTCCAGATAAAAACTATCACAGTGATGAATTCAAGTTCACTATGATACCTTCATAAGAAAAGTATCAACAAACTCCAATACAAATCTAAAACTAACTCTATCCTAAACTAAATCAAGAACTGACTAATTTCAGCTTTCCCTACGATGGGCCAGTGAACCAATTTGAGATTATAACCCCGGTCACCATTTGGGCCGGTAATCTACTCACCAAAACTATTCAGTTGTTTTAACTTAGTACAAAATAAAACTAATTGTTTCTTTGTATCTTCGTCTAATATAATCAAGCTATTAAACAATTAAAAACTATTTTCTATCTTGACTACACTATAACTAAGCTATTAAGTAACTACAAGAGATTTTGTAATTAAAAACATTTTAGTTACACAATAACTGTGCTATCAAGTGATTACAAGAGTTTTCTTCAAATGAAGTAAAAATGTTTAGGGGTTGTGTACGATTTCGATCTATATGGACTTGTGAGGTGTGTGTCGTTGAGTTTGGTTTATCATCTTGATTTTGTCAGGGACTCTTTATTGGAGGCTCGTGGCAATTTAGAAGATTGCATGGTTTATATTGAGGACGGTGATCTTCGTTATGAGCGTTTATCAGAGGCTATTGATGTTGCTCTTGCTCAGGTAAGTTTATTGAGTGGTGTTAATGTTGTAAAGTCTGTTAAGTATCCATTAGAGTCATTTGAGTCAGGGGACTGAGATGTTATTTGATCAGGACTATATTGACGAGGTCAGGTCTCGTTTATTTTCAGGTGACGTAGATCGTATCGAGTTAGATTTGCTTGATGCTTTAGATTGTATAGAAGAGCTTAAGGCAGATTTAGAGCGTTATGAATATAGTATATCTTCGTAGGGTGTTACAGTTAACTCCTAATCATTTCGAGTTGGAGTTAGTAACGGGTGAGCGAGCTCGATTATCTTACGAGCATGATTGTTTGCTTGTGATTTACAGGGAGATAGAATTTTTAAGTTTCTCTATGGAAATAAAGGGTTTGACTGGTTTATCTGATTATTTACTGGAATCTGGTTTTGCTTTAGCTGAAGATGCGATGGTAACGATTTAGGGGTGTAAGGTGTGGGGTTGGGGGTGTAAGGTATTAACAGTTTTTAAAGTTGGTGCTTTGGTATTAATTGGCTGAAATTATTGTCACGGATTGTAACAACCCTGTTGATGCGCCGACGAAAAGCGGGTATGATTTTACTTGTGTAGACACTGTCCCGTTCTTCACTTGAGGTGGGGTGATTTTTGCCTCATTTCTGAATTGTGTGTGTAGAGAGGGGTATATCGTTTCATGAACGGTGCGTTGAATGAACTGAGGCTCAATCTCGACGACTCCTTGAGTTTGAGTGAGATAAGAGATTTTTATTCTTCTTTCTTGAATAGTGTGTTGTCAGAGATAGAGAGCTTGGTAGCGATGGGCTCTTTTGCTTCTGAGGGTGAGCTTGAAGCTTGGTTGGGTGATTACGTAGACACGCTTGAGCATGTGTATGTGCCCTCGTATGCGCGGGTATACATGGGTGTGACGCGTAACGCAGAAGCTTGTTTGAATGAAGTGCCGTCTTATGGGCGGGCTAATGATTCTACCTTCTGGTATCAGATGGCTTACCATGCTCAGCTTGCTGATCTTCGTGATGCTATCGCGATGAAGGGTTTGTATTCTTGGTTCAGGAGGGAGCATCATGCAGAAGCTTCTCGGTATGATGTGTCTTTGATTGAGTGATTGTTTTTTTCTGGGGTAGTAGTTTTATACCCTTTAAGAACAGGTTAAGGTCAGCCTTAACCTGTTTTTTACTTTTGGAAATTGCGGATAGGGGGGTGGTGGCGTAAATGAATTATTTTTGTGCTGGAATTGCGGATAGGGGGGTGGTGGCGTAAATGGCAATATTGTCATATCGGAAATTGCGGATAGGGGGGTGGTGGCGTAAATGGGGTGTTGACTTTGGAGTTTTTCCGTGCTAGGATGCGGGTATGAGTAGAACAGATGAGTGGGTTATGGGGTTTGGCGAGGTTCAGCTAGAGGGGGACTACCATCATGTGAATTGGGTTGAATCTATCAGAAGGCTTTTGAGTGGCGATTTCGGAGATGCAGTTGATCAGACTGTTTTCTTGAATCGAAGAAAGCCGGTGTATGGCTTTTACGAGGACTGGGCGGGTGCTGGACCCTTTACGTTACATCTAAGTTTCAACAGTTCAGCTTCTATAACGGCTCGGTTTAGTCTCGGTGATTACGATTAACGAAAGGACACGACTACCATGGGACGCATGAGTGATCAGAAGATCAAGCAGCGCAACCAAGAAATCATGAGGCGTATTCGAGAAGAATCTTCTACCGTTCAGGATTTGGCTTCTGAGTTTAACTTGACTATCGGCACGTTGAGGGCGATTGTTAACAGGCCCCGACGACAGGTGTGGGAACGTAGTGCTGAGATTAATCAGTTCTTTCTGAATGAAGGTCAGCGTAATATCATCCTAACTGCCCAACACTTTGGGGTTGATTACTCCTCGGTAAGATGGACTCTTACTGAAGATGCTTTGAGGGAACTTCACCCGAACAAGCCCCATGAAGATAGGAGACCCCACCCGAACAAGCGGACTGAGCCAAATGAACGGCAAACGAAGATGATTGCCATGTATCAGAAGGGCCACACGCTTCAAGAAGTTGGCGATGAGTTTGGCGTTACTCGTGAACGAGTGCGCCAGATTATGTCTAAGTTCGGAGTTGAATCTAGATCACCGGGACGAGGGCCTAAGGTTATTGATGACCTCACTTGCGCCAGTATTGTTAAAATGTACCAAGAAGGCGCTAGCCAGTCCGCGCTTATTCGACTGTTCTCTGAAGTACCCGCATATCGAGTAAGACGTATCTTGATCGATAACGGAGTTACGCTTAGACAAGGCGATGATATTTGGTACACGAATCCACGACGTATTCCTGATGAGATTCGAGAAGAAGCTATTAAAATGTACCAAGCAGGGGCCTCTACTGTCGCCGTCGCACAGGAGTTTGGCGTCGCCCAAGCTTGGGTACACCGATTCTTGAAAACCAAGAACTTGCTTCGTGAATCTAAGTTCGCAACAAGGTCTCCTCGTACCGTCTTTTCGTATGAAGAGAAGTTGCGTATGGTTGAGCTTTACGAAAGTGGACTGTCTACGATTAAAGTTGCTAAACAGCTTGGCATTAAGGCAGGTACCGTCGCCTCAATTGTGAGAAGGTTTGGGTCTATGAGAGACAGAGGGAAGAAGTAAATGGGCAAGCTTAGAGACTTCTTTAAACGTAACTTCGTTGATAACTACGAAAATCTGTTCGGACCTGAAGCACCCTCTGTAAACGAGGCTGTCAAGGTCCTTGAACAAGATTGCTCTGTCGTAGGGCTGTTCTATGAGCGTGGGTTTATCTCAAAAGAACAAGCACACGACTATGCCCTGCAACACTGTAGGCAAGATAACCTCATGGCAAGTAAATACCTCAACGCTGGGCTTATTTCGATTCAAGAAGCAAAGCTGTTTATTCTCAATGGATGTGAAATGTGACTAATCCAGTTGTCATGCCCGGTTATAGAATTAGGCTGCTGGACATGCCCGATGACCCAAGCCCTCTTGAAACAGGTTCCCTCGGTATCGTTCAATCTATCGTACCGCTGGCAGGTAACTGCTTTCAAATACACGTCGAATGGGACAACGGTAGAACTCTTAGCCTGATCAGTCCCGTGGACAGGTTTGAACTTCTTGACAATGTAGATCCTGACGTGTAGTATAGTGGTAGAAAGAGGGCCAGCCCATGAAGCGCAAAGTGCTGACAGGTGAAATTAGTATCCAAACCCTAAGTAAAACGAGGGGCTACACTAAGGGCATCAAAGGTGTAGATTTCACTAACGCTACGATTAATTTTGATAACACTAAGGACATTACCTTCGCGGACTGCACCTTTGAACAGGTTCAAATTAAAAACCTAAATATTGGATTAACTACATTCAAAGAGTGTCAATTTAATGACGTAACTTTTAATGGCTATGCAGAATCTAATATTGTTTACTTTGAAGCTGGAAGATTGACTAATGTAAAGATTAACAACTTTACCAAAGTATTTTGCCGAGAATCGAAGTGCTATGTCCACAATCTAACTTTCTCGGGCTGCAAGTATGTTGATCTGTGGAATGCAGAAGGCATGAATGTCTATTTCTTAGACTCACCCGATTACACTGATTGTCTCGATCTTCGGTACTTGAAGATAGAGAATCTGCGTATCACGAACTACACTCCTCGTAATTTCTATATGGAGAGTTGCAATATAGACTACTTGAAAGTCACTCATAGCATGCTTGCTGTTAGGACGTTTTCGGACTGCACCCTACCTCATGCAACTTTTCAAGACTGTACGTTTGAGTACCCCTGCTTGCATAACATAACACTTGACGCAAGTCGTATAATTGATTGCTGTTTTACAGAAACTACCCGTTTTTCTGGATTTAAACTAACCAATTCTACCGTAGCTATGACGACATTTAAAAATGTAGATATTTCAAATACATTAGATTTTACTTCAACCCAGTTTATTAGCGTTACCCTCGCAGGATCTATTACATATGATGCTAAAGCTGAATGTATCGGACACACCGACTCTCCCTTCTACTTCGTGGACAGGGAACTAAGCCTACGGAAAACGCTTAGAGATGATGGGCTTATGGAAGCCCTTGACAAAGCAAAGGCTATGTGGTAGGGTAAGAACATGAGTTCTACAATCTTCAGAGATATGCGTATTAGCGATACCCGCATTGTCCCGGATCGGAACATTATACTACACTACGACAATTGTCATTTCGATAATGTAACGTTTGTCGGGGACAATATACCTGACTCGATTATATTTTCGGAGAAATGCACGTTAACGAATGTGACCTTTACCGGAATAAATAGCATTATTATGCGGCGTGTGCAAAATCTATATCAGATAGCTTTTAAAGATTGTAAACGGCTAGACCTCGAAGGCGCGAGTGGTTGTCGAATCACTATTGCTGACTCATCCTCTATGACGCTTATCGACGTGCAAGATGCTAACTTGTCTAGCTTAGTTTGCAGAGATATTAGCGTAGATCGTATATATTTGATACGAGCTACTTTACTCGAAGCTAACTTCTTAAATGTTGATTTTAAAAAGGACTTTTTGCTGCCCCAACTGCTGACAAAATCTAGGTTCGAGAATATCACGGCAAGAGATTGGGAAGGTACTTACTCCGATAGTTTAGTTAAGTCTACCAGCTTCATAAACATTAGCGTATCAGGTAGAACAGTATTTCACGATAAAACTATTAGTAGCTATAAAACTATTAGTAGCTATAATGTATTCGAACATTGCGTATTCTCAAACCTTGAACTCAATCAAGTGAAAATTGGTAATGCCAAATTTAACGACTGTAGTTTTAAATTAGTTAACTTCAAGGAAGTCCTCGATAGCGAAAACGTTAACGCTAAAGGAACCCCCTTCGCCGTACTTACTGCCTCAGGTCCCCTTCTGGAAACGTTGAAGAAAGATAACCTGCAAGAGTCCTTGACTAGAGCTTCACTTCTTCTGAAAGGAACCCCCTGACACATGCCTGTTCGAATTCTACTCTGCCGAAATTGCAAGCAAGTACCCCCAATGGAACACTTCAGTCTTTGTGCTGTTTGTGCAAAGAAAGCATCTGACAGCTACTTTCAAGGATTCAGTTACTAACCATGAGTAAAGTGTTCAAGGGTGCATGCCCCAATCAGCATGAACATGACCTAAACGATGATAGCGTTATTGCCGACTATGGCAAGTGCTGGCGCGTAAGATGCGAGACTTGTCGCATTATCTACAGCGTTAGCAAGACCGAACCCCCCAAGCGTGTCAAAGAAGAAGCCTAAGTCATCTTGTTTGAATAAAAACAAGTATGAAACACTTGAAGAAGCAGAAAAAGCCGTAGAATGGGCTAAAAGCAATACTGGAGCATACCTTCGCCCCTACCGTTGTAGCCCATGCGAAGCCTACCACCTCGCACACTTCAAGAAAAATAAGCCTTGACAGGACAAGTAAGACATGGTAGAGTATAGTAGTGGCGATACTACAAGGGTCGTACTACCGACCAAGGGGTAAGTTATGAAGATGAGTGCGATCAGGATGGGGTTTTTGAACTCTATTCGAAGGGTGGAGGACATTGTTCCGCTGTACCGCAGCGGTATGCTGTCTAAAGACGAAGCGGTTTCTACGCTTAAGAGGCTGTTTCCGTTGGAGCGAAGCTACTCTCAGCTTCAGAGCTTTATCAATCACGAAATTATTGCCGCTAATGACGAGTGGATTCGAGATACGGCACTCGAATGGCTCAAGAATGATTACCGAGCTGTTAAGTCTACGGTTAAGTGGGGTATCTTTACGGCAGAAGAGATCAAGCCGTTGATCTTCATGCACCTCACGCGCATGTTCAATGACGAGAGGCCTAAGAACAATCGGTTTCTGGAGTCGGGACGAGAACTTGATCTCCTTGAACGGATGAACTATCTTACGGCTAAAGAAGTAGATAGCTTCTTGAACTCGGTATTCTTGATGAGGTCCGGCGTTCAGGTTTATCTTACCGAAGCGGTTTCTTAGTAGCTGACAGAAGAGGGTGGGAGTTATTACCCACCCTCTTTTTTTACTCATGTGCTTGACATTTGGATCTTGGGCTGCTACAGTAGAAGGGTATAGAAGGAGGGCGTGATGGGACTGGACATGTATCTGGTCAAGACAAAGCGAGTTGCGGGTCTTGACTACCACGAGGCCATGCCCAAGGTGTGGGATCTTCTGCCTATAACGACGAGCCGCGAAGTTCCCGCCCAGCCTTACCTGCAAGAGGGGGTACTTGAAGAAAAGATCGGGGCCGGGGCGGCGGCACTCCTTGAAGGATTTAGCCTAAAGAAGATAGAAGGCTCGAAAGGAACCCTGTATATGATCTATCCGTATACAGAAGTAGGGTACTGGCGCAAGGCTAATGCCATTCATCATTGGTTTGTTGTAAACGTCCAGTATGGCGAAGATGATTGTCGGTATTACGAAGTGACCCGAGAACACCTCTTGGCTTTAGAAGAAAAAGTAGAACTCGCCCTGGAAGCCTTTAAAGCTAAGAACTTTACTGACTGCGAGTACCATCTACCTACTCAAGGCGGTTTCTTCTTTGGAAGTACCGACTACGATGACTGGTATGAAACCGCCTTGCAAGATACCCTTTTGGTTGTTCAAAATGCTCTGAATCAAACTGACTGGGAAAACGATATTTTGCTGTACCAGTCAAGTTGGTAGTTGACTTTTAGCTTGGGTGCTGGTAGTATGGTACTCGCGAGGAGGGGAGCGCACAATGAAGTTTAATCCGAAGTGGGCGATGACGCCATGGAAGCCGCTCCCCTCTCGGGTCTACCATGAGGTTATTCCGGTAGACAACGCCCATGCCCTTCAGTGGGCGCAGCGGCGTATCAGCCAGATCGCAAGCGAGACGGGGCTGGATCCCCACGACTTCGAGTTTCTGGCAGAGTTCAGACATGAGAAGGGCCGAGGGCTCCATAAGCCTCTTGGTCGAACTGGGCTTGGTAGCTTCGGGTAAAAACGTCAAACGGCTCGGCGAGAAGTGTCTTATAATCTTGCAGAACATATGACCGCACATATCGAATCCTGCAAACAACACCTGGCCCGGATGACCAAGATACACGCAGATTTTATTGCGTCTAATCCTAACTGCTGCACGACCTGTTATGGGGGTGGTTGCGAGTGTTGCCACGGCAACGGGCTTTGTCCTTTTTGTATGAGTGAGGCGCGTAGGTCTTGTTCATGTGGGTGGGACGAGAAGACTTGGGTAAGGTTTGATAGAAAGCCACCCAACGAAACCTTTGATTGTGTGTGCGTAGACGATTTCGAAGACTACGAGTTCAAATATTCACTATAATTTACAAGGAGGTTTGAAGCCCTAACGTCATGGCAAACATCGTAGAACTGTACGAAGATGAGCGCGGTAATGTAGCCCTTATTCATGGTGACAGGGCATACACGACACAGCGTTTTGGCCTGGGACAGTCATTCGTTGAAGATGCACA
>Ga0194129_10002900_pt1 | contig 24757 bp, 21 predicted proteins | sample TA2KigCa35mmetaG_FD_150862 | JGI IMG/M metagenome (GOLD analysis project Ga0194129, IMG submission 150862) | Freshwater microbial communities from Lake Tanganyika, Tanzania - TA2015038 Kigoma Deep Cast 35m | ecosystem: Environmental > Aquatic > Freshwater > Lake | place: Tanzania: Lake...
ATTGTCTTAGAAGAAGGTGACATTGTTCATCGTCATATGATGGATGGCGATGCTATCTTATTTAACAGACAACCTACTCTTCACAGAATGAGTATGATGTGTCATATTGCTCGCATCATGAAACGAGGTGATACTTTTAGAATGAACGTAGCAGACACAAAGCCTTACAATGCGGATTTCGATAAACTCTCTGTCGAAAACATGGGGCGCTAAAAACGTGAAACCCTATAGTCAATCCACCTTTTGGAAAGGTGGAGCCAAATGATTATAAAATATTTAGAAAAATTGAGAATAATTTGGCTCCACCTTTCCAAAAGGTGGATTGGCAAAACACCTTGATGCGGGAAACCCCTTAGAGTCTCTAACTACCACCTCTTAATAGAAATATTTTGAGGGAACTCGGTTAATAGCCGAACCCAAAGGTAATAATGTTAGAGAATTGGGCAATCCGCAGTGTTACTTCCTAAAGTCGTTTGGTAGACTATGGAAGGCATTCAGAGACTGAACGGGTGTTGGTGAGCGATGAAGGATTAGCCGTCCAGAGCTTGCTTAAGATACAGTCCGCCCCCCTTGGAAACATTGGGGATATCGTCGGGAGACGAAATGAATTTACACATGCCACAAGACCCAGAATCTGAAGCTGAGTTGAAAAATTTAGCTGCTGTACCTTATCAAATCATTAGTCCAGCTAATAATGCATCAATTATTGGTATTTATCAAGATTCTATGCTTGGTTCATATTTGTTTTCAAAGGAAGGTGTAAAGTTTACACCAAGACAGGCAATGAGTTTGCTTATGATGTTTAATGGAGTTAATGAAAATGAACTTTTGAAAGATATTGAAAAAGAAGGTGGAATTACCAACTATGAAATTTTAAGTCAAATTATGCCACCATTATCAATTAAGAATAAGATTGAGATTAAGAATGGAAAATATATTAAAGGTCAAATGGATAAAGGAGTGTTAGGAGGAAGGTCAAGAGGTCTTTTGCAAAGAGTTTGTAATGATTTTGGCAATATGTCATCAGCTAAATTTATTGATGACTTACAAAATATTGTAACTGAATATATGAAAAATGCTGGCTTTAGCGTTGGAATTAGTGATTTAATTTCAAATCAAAGCACCAATGAAGAAATTGTAAAAGTAATTACAAATAAAAAAAATGAAGTTAAAAACTTGATTGATCAAGTTCAATTAGGAGTATTCGAAAATAATACTGGCAAAACTAATGAAGAAGAATTTGAAACTCAAGTCAATAGCGTTTTAAATCAAGCTACAGCAGAAGCTGGTAAGATTGGATTAAAAAATTTATCTCAAGGAAATAGATTTGTTGAAATGGTTAAAGCGGGTTCTAAAGGTTCAGATTTAAATATCTCCTTCATGATTTCTTGTCTAGGTCAACAAAACGTAGATGGAAAACGTATTCCTTATGGATTTGAACATAGAACTTTGCCACATTTTACTAAATACGATGATTCACCAAGTGCTCGTGGTTTTGTAGAGAGTTCATATATTAATGGATTAACACCACAAGAACTATTCATGCACGCTATGGGTGGTCGTGTTGGTCTCATTGATACTGCTGTTAAAACTTCTACAACTGGTTACATTCAAAGAAGACTTATTAAAGCTTTGGAAGACTTGATGGTTAATTATGATATGACAATCAGAACTAATAAGAAGAAAATTGTTCAATTTCAATACGGTGATGATGGAATTGATACTACTAAAGTTGAAGACCAAGATATGCCTATTGTTGAAATGAGCATACAAGATATTTACAACCATTATTTGATACCTGAGGAATCCGGCAAGGTCAAAACTTTGAGTAACATTTTCTTAAAAAATACAATGACTAGACTTAAAAAACAACAAGTTGAATTTGCTACTAAAATGAGTAATTTAGTGAATCAAATGATTGACGTCAGGTTAAATATAATTAAGCATGTTTTTAAAAATAAAGGTGATAAAGTTGTAAATTGTCCAGTAGCTTTTAATTACATTATCAATACAATTCAAGGACAATGTGGAATCACATCATCATCATTAGTAGATATTACACCACTTGAAGCATATAACATTATTCAGTCTTATTACGATAAATTAAACAACAATTATTATTCGCCACCAACTGAATTGTTTAAAACATTATTCTTCTACTATTTGTCGCCTAAAGAAATTTTAGTTGTAAAAAGATTTAGTCAGAATTCGTTAGTATTGTTACTTGATACAATTGTTCTTAATTATAAAAAATCAATCGTCACACCTGGTGAAATGGTTGGAATGATTGCTGGACAAAGTCTTGGTGAAGTGTCTACTCAAATGACTTTGAACACTTTCCATTTTGCTGGTGTAGCTTCTAAATCAAATGTAACTCGCGGCGTTCCAAGAATTGAAGAAATTTTATCATTATCTAGTGAAATTAAAAATCCTTCTTTAAGCATTTACTTAAAACCTGAAGATGAAAGACAAAAAGATAAAGCACGAACAATTATGTACATGCTTGAGCATACTAAATTAGAAGAAATTGTTAAATCAACTGAAATTTGTTTTGACCCTGATGATTTAAATACATTAATTGACGAAGACAAAGATTGTATTGAACAATATAGAGCTTTTGAAAATTTAGTTGATGAATGTAATGATATTAATTTGGCGTCCGATGAAAATGAAAAATCTAAATGGATTGTTAGAATGGTTATGGACCCTGAAGTTATGCTTGAGAAAAATATAACTATGGATGATGTAAATTTCACGTTAAAAAGTTGTTATGAAGACCAAATTAATTGTGTTTACTCTGATTTCAACTCAGATAAACTAATATTCAGAATTAGAATGAATGATGTTTTAAAATCTGGAAATAACAGAAATGGACAAAAGAAAAATAAAATAAATCCTCTTGACCAATCAGACCAAATTTATATTTTGAAAAACTTCCAAGACCAACTTCTACAAAAAGTAGTATTAAGAGGAATTCAAGGTATCAATAAAGTAATACTAAGAAAAATTTTAGATAATGTTGTAGAGGTTAATGGGGTATACAAAAAACAAGACATTTGGGTTCTTGATACTGTTGGAACAAATTTGTTAGACGTTTTAGGTCTTGATTATATTGATAATACAAGAACGTTAAGCAATGATATCATTGAAATATACAATGTTCTTGGCATTGAAGCTGCTAGACAAGCTATTTACAATGAATTAGTTGAAGTTGTAGAGTTTGATGGCACTTACATCAATTATCATAATTATAGCGTTCTTGTTGATAGAATGACATTTACTCACAAATTGATATCAATTTTCAGACACGGAATTAACAATGATAACATTGGACCAATTGCTAAAGCTTCATTTGAAGAGACACCCGAAATGTTCTTAAAAGCTGCTAGACATGCCGAACTTGATACTTTAAGAGGTGTATCCGCTAATATTATGTGTGGTCAAGAAGGACATTTTGGAACAGCTGCATTTCAAGTAGTGTTAGATATTGATGAAATGCAAAAGTTAGAAGCTGCTAACGAATATAAATATGTTGATGCTGATGAAGAAATTGAGAAATTCTTTGGAGCTGTAGAAAATCCTGATGACCCTTGTGGACCAAACAGAATTGCTATACAAAATAATGTTATTACAATCAAAGCTGAAGATATAGGAAGAGACAATTCTTACAATCCAGGGTATTAAATAGTTAAAATAATATAAATATAAATAATTATATTATTCATTAATAATGAGTAGTTTTAACGAAATAATTAATAAGGTAACTAATTTAGATAATAATATTTTTTCAATTAAATATAACAACGCTGATAAAATATCAGGAATAGATAAAATTTTTTTTAGCATTATGTGTAACGAATCATTTAAATCTTATAAAAATAAGTTTCACTTTATTGATGAAACTTTAAATAATTTTTATTTTTTAATAAAACAAAATGAAAAGGATAGTTTTTTTAATTTATTTTGTAAAATACAAAGTATATATCATAGACTAAATAGATTAGCATATTTATATAAATATAAAAAATCCAATTTGATTATTGATACTGATTTACATCTTAACAAAATTGCAGAAAATGAGCCTAACGTTATATGCTTGTATCATATAAATTCAAGATATTTATTCAAAATTGAAGAATTGCTCAAGATTATTTATGCATCATTAACAAATAGTTTTTTAGTTTTTTCTGAACCTATTTCTATTAAAAATCCTTATAACAATGTTCCATTTGGGAAATCAATACTATACTACATCTATATTTATTTAGCTTTAAACGCTAAAATTACATTTATAAAATATAAATATCTTGATATATTTCTCAAATTTAAAGAATGTAATTTTGATATAACTATGTTTGTAAATCGTTATGAACATATTTTGAGAGAATATGTGATTAAAAATTATTTAAATAATACTACAAAACCAACTCTTTTGATTGAAATTAAATCAATAGTCGACACATTTAATAATAAATTTTCAAAACAAATTAACAAAATTACGATTTCAGAAGAATTTCCAGAAGATGAACTCATTAGAATTATGAAACCATACTTATATTTACATTTAACATCTTGCTATTCTTTAGTTAACAAAAATAAAATCGAAGCTAATAAACAGTTGTATAAAAAATTGCAAGAATTTCAATGTTTTAATCCACAATTCGGAAGAAAAATTATTAGATTTAAAAATGTTATAAAAAATGGAAAATGTAAAAGAGTGAAATCGCATATTGAATTTAATATGAAACATAAAAAATTTAATACATATGATATTGGGACATTCATGACTAATCATTTATCGTATATTAATGAGCCACAAGAAGATGAAGATAACTATGAAGAAAGTGAAGATGAGTTGGAATATACTTTCAATGATACTACACATTTTTCTCAACCACAATTAAATGATGATTTAAATGAAGAAGATGATTTAAATGAAGAAGATGATTTAAATGAAGAAGATGATGAAGATGAAGATGAACAGAATGTACAGGATGAAGAAGATTTTTGGAATAATGAAGAGGAAGATGATGGAGAATGGTCTCTAGAACTCTAGAGTTAAACTTGTTCCGTTGATGAACTGTCGACTATTAGCAATTTACGTTTTTTCACGCCTTGTTTTCTCCTCGATTTATTTTTTGGGTCTCCTTTAATTTTAATTTTTCTAGATTTTTTTACATTATTTATAATTGGAATATCTACCGAAACCTTACTAGTTTCTTCAATTATTATTTTGGATTTCTTGGGTTTTACTTCTTTTTCTTCACTATCAGACATAATTAATAATGGTTTTTTCTTTACATAATTAGGTGGTAGTATAAAATTTTGAAGATAATCTTCAATGTCTATCTTATTTCTTATAGCTTCTTCAATATTTTCAATGCATTCTTCATTTATTTCCTTGAGAGAAATAAAAACATCGCCCTTATCTGTTTTGATAATTTTAAAGTTAGGGACATTTTCTGGTCTAAAACCAGGCAAAACTACGAAAGCAAATTTATCATTTTCATCTCCATAACCAACAAATAAATGTTTTTCATATTTAGTTTGTAATATAAATTTTTGACAAATAAATATGGTCGGTATTTTAAATCTATTAACTAGTAACCATAAATCTAATGTTGTTAAAAAATAATTATCAGTATAAATAAAACTAGCAAATGTTAATGTATCAGCATGAACTTGGTCGCCTAATGTTTTCTTACCTTCGATAATTAAAATGTCAACAATTTTTTCTTTGTATTTTTCCAAATATTTTTTGTATTCATCATATAGTTGATTTTTAATATCGCTTATAGTAAATCTTTCTTTTGTTTTTCTCTCTATGATGTCAATTATAAAATTAAATGTACAAAAATTATATTTACTGTACTCTGTTTCAATAAAGTTGTCTGGAAAGCATTTTTTCCAAACACTTGATTTAATATGGTCATTGTCAATTTTATCACATATTAATTTATTTTTTCTTCCAATTGCTTGATCAAGTGAAGGAACTTTATTATCATATAACTGTGTGATGTTTGGTTGTGTCTCATCATAAGAATTATATCTAACATATTTGTTTGCAACAACAGGAATTAAGTTTTCAAAGTATTCCTGTGTTAATGATGATTGAATTAATATAATTTCGTTATCTCTTAAATTATACCCAATGTTTCCAAATGATAAATAAGTTTGTGGTTGTAACATGAATGACTTAATTCTATTATATCTAATTAATTCATCTGCCATTCTACCAAAATAAATGGGTTCGTTTTCCTTATCTGTTATTAAATTTCTCTCTGGCAAAATAATATTACATTTGCCATTTTCTGTGACAACACATAAATTAGGCGTTGATTTACATTTATCTGCATCTTTTACAATACACGTAGAGACTTCATTAATAAGTTTGTAATAATTTTTATCACCAATAAATTGAATTTTATCACCTACTAGTTGTCTTAATAGTCTATTGATATTTGTTAGTTTATCAGAATATATAATATATTCTTTTGCCATTTCTGTTTCGATTTTCACTCTAATTTTAATATTTTCATAATTGTTCAATAAAATTCTGATAGTATTTCTGAAAACATTATAGAAGCTAGTTTCTAGTTTTATCTTTTTAATATAATCTTCCCTTTCAACATCCACAACATTTTGTGTCATAATTTGACTATCGGCTTGAATCATTGGTCTGTCTTTCGAATTGACAATATAATCTTCATCTGTGATCGATGGCAAATCTAATTTAGAAATTATTTCATCGGCTCTAATAGGTTCAGATATTTGTATAAATTGATTTGTATTCGTTAATATACCGACAACCATTTCGTCTTCTACAATGTTAAATTCAGGTTTACAAGGAATATCTGGTTCATCTTTTCTTTTTGCACTTTTCCTGTGTAATTTATCTAAAAAGTCTATTGTTGCATTATATGTATTCCACAATGTTTCATCATTCATAAAAACAAAATCCAACCCTTTCTTTAAATTTTCATTAAGTGCTGATGGATAACATGGAATAAATCCTGTTTTCTTCGAAGGTTTTGGTTCTTTAGCTATAACGCCTATAATTTTATTGTTAAAATTCATTACTAATTTCTCAATAGTATATTCATATTTATCTAATTTTTGAACTAAATTGTATAAAAGTAATGGCCTTTTAGCTTTGTATATATTTTTTGGCATACTATCTAATGGTCTACATATTAACTCAAAAAATGGCTTAATTAGCTCTTTAAATACCGCTCTCATTGTTTTTGATAATTGCGGGTCGCGTTCTTTAAATTCTTTTGTGACAATAATTTTTTTCCCATTGTTTAAATAAGAATATATTGGTTCGTAATAACCATCTTCTTTTATTAAGAATATTGATGGTTTTCTTGCTTCATAAAATTCACTAGAATAATGATTTGTTGGACATAATAGCTGAACATTGTTTGTTATATCGTCGTGTGGCAATTGGAAAATAATTAAATTTACACCATCTGGAAATAAATATTTATTAGGCATTGAAATTATATCCCATAAGTATGTGTGATCAATAATAGCATCATCGTCTCTTAAAAATGTTGTAAAATTTTCAAATGCTGATATTACTTTTGTAAAATATGACTTATCTTCCTCTTTATTTAAATCAATTTTTGAATACAATTTCGAATTCTGATGTTTTTGTATATCTACTTTCTTATCAGGGTCATAAAAATCATTAACTAAATTGCCATTTTGATATTTAATAAAAGTATCAATCTTGATAGATTTTACAATTCTTTCTCTCATTTCTTTAATACTAAAAACCTTTGCTTCTTTTGTTGTTATTTTATTTTCTTCATCAATAACTCTTTTTCCATAAAACAATAAATCTGAAATTGCAGCTATAAATGATTGTCTTTTATTTACTTCAACACCGTGTCTTAATAAACAAGGATGGTTTTCCTTTACATTTGTATTAATTTTGCTTACTTGACAATCAGCATTTATTTCGTGTAAAATTGTTTGAATTTCTACCGGCAAATAACCCCAACGACCAAAATCTAATGGAAATTTTTCTGGACCTAAAACATAAGCGTCTTCTTTTGATGGAATTTGTTGTTTTTGAACTTCCTTTTTATCTTCTTGTTTCTTTTCTTTGTCTAAACAACTCTGTTTTGCCTTTATTCTTCCTTCGGTATTATAATTTTTAAAACAACAAGGCAAACATAACCCTTTTGGGTGTTTATCAGGAATTAACCCGGGATAAGCCTCATCGTTAAATTCATAAATATAATATCCTGGTTTCACTTTTTTTTCTTTTTTTGGCAAAACTTTACCACACGAAGGACCTTTTTTAGGTTTGTGAACTTTTTCACCATTTACAATTTTTATATCAGCTGGGTTAATAAATGTATTACTTTTTAAACACCAATAACGTGGGCAAATATAATTAAACTGGTGGTTTTTATCTGAACCATATTTGATGACATCTTGTTCCCTCAAAAAACCTGGATGCTCTTTATGAATTTTTTCCAATTGATTATCAGTTAATATTACCGGTTGTCTTCTTTTGTCAGAGAGACATGTTCTTGAATAACCATTGTATTCTTTAGTATCTTCTTTAACGATTAAAATTGGGTCTCTTTTTTCAATCAAAGTCTGAAAATAATATGGTTTATTTAATTTCATTCCATCTATATTTCTCAGCTTTTCTTCAGGTTCTTCTTGAACTTCTTCTTCAGGTTCTTCTTGAACTTCTTCTTCAGGTTCTTCTTGAACTTCTTCTTCAGGTTCTTCTTCTTCTTTTTCTGATGACATGCTTTTAATTGAAGATAAAACAGGTATATGCTCTTCATCTTTAGACTTATCAATTTTAGTTGTTTCTTTTTCACTTGACACAGATTCTTCTGATTTCGTAGGTGAAAGAATTTTTGTTTGAGTAGCAGGAGTTGTTACTTTTTTATTTTCATAGTCTTCCATATATTTATTAAAAGCATCTCTATCAGTTATATATAAATCAGCTAATTCACTATCAGTTAAACTTTTTACAGATGATTTAGATTTACTTGAGCGACTACTTGACTTACTACTTTCACTAAACTTAGCAGACGATATACTATTTTCACTTGACACCGATTTTGCTTTTTTACTGGACTTTTTATTGGATACACTATCTTTTGCTAAACTTGGTATTCCACTTAATTCACTCAAAGCAATATCTTCATCATCACTTGACACAGATTCTTCTGATTTCGTAGGTGAAAGAATTTTTGTTTGAGTAACTGGAGTTGTTACTTTTTCACTTGAAACATATTCTTCTGATTTCGTAGGTGAAAGAATTTTTGTTTGAGTAACTGGAGTTGTTACTTTTTCACTTGACACAGATTCTTCTGATTTCGTAGGTGAAAGAATTTTTGTTTGAGTAACTGGAGTTGTTACTTTTTCACTTGAAACAGATTCTTCTGATTTCGTAGGTGAAAGAATTTTTGTTTGAGTAACTGGAGTTGTTACTTTTTCACTTGACACAGATTCTTCTGATTTCGTAGGTGAAAGAATTTTTGTTTGAGTAACTGGAGTTGTTACTTTTTCACTTGACACAGATTCTTTTGAACTACTTATGCTAGGCAATGAATCAAGAGGCCTATCGGATTCTTTTGATGACGATGATTCTTTTGCAAGCGAACTTAATTCAGATTGGGACGAAGATTGAACTACATTTTTTTCAATATTTGTGTTTGGAATATTAATAACTGATGGCGATGAAATCTTAGTAGATGTAGTCGATTCTTCAGATGAAATTGATTCTTCAGACGAAGATTCTTGAGGCGACGAGATACCTGAAGGAACAACATTACCATATTTAAGTTTTTTAGGTTTATAAGGACCTGGTTCAGACGAAATTTGGCCACCTTTTAAACTTTTGTTATTACCTCCTTCAGATTCGTAACTTTCACTAGAGTCATCTTCATCAAAAAGTAAACTAAAAGCACCCTTTGGTTTTTCTTTTTCAATTTCAGTATATTTAATATATTTAATGCTTTCATCTCCTTCAATATCAGCTTCTTCACCTTTTTTAGCAGACAATTCAGTAGAAGACGTTATATCAGGTATAGAAACATCACCAGTTTCTGTATTGCATATTTGTTTAATTTCAGAACTAGGAAAATTAGTTGAATTTTTATCCTGTGTAATACGTACCATTGTATCCAAATAAATTGGCAATGTAAGTAAATAATTGATATTATTTATATTTTCAGTAGTTATTTTTAATATAGCTGTTTTAAAATCCAAAACAATTTCAGTAGTGAACCCAGGATTTTCTTTTATTTTAATATCAGATTTTCTAACGCCTCTCTCAACTTCTAACTCATTAGCAACTTTAGCAACAAGTTCTCTAGCTTGCTCTTCTGTCAAATCATCAGCAAAATTTTCAAGTAATGATTGTATAATGTCGCTCCCCCTCAAACCTTGTTCAGCTTTTTCAAGAATAAACGCTTCTTGACTCGTAAACTTACTGAAATTAGAAACTCTTTTAAATCGTAACTTTATTTTATCAGGCGTTCCCTTTAAGGCATTTGTCTCGTTAACAAAGACACTATTTATGCAGGCTCTATAATTTTTTATATCAAAAGCCTTTGTTATTGAAATTTGAGTTTCATATGTCATTTGTTTAATTTCGATATTTTCATCATTCAAACTATTAAATAAATTAAATTTATATCCACTTTGTTCAAGAACAGATTTTATTTCTTGAATAATAGGATTTATAGTAGATTTAAATATTTCATCAATTTGCGAAACATTAATAAGTTTATTAAATTCTCCAGACATAGTGATATATCCCTCTTCATCAAACTCGCAATTTAAAATGAACTCATCAATCGTTTCGATATAAACAGAAACAGATTTAGTACGTCCAATAGTTTTCATCAACTTAAATATAGAAGCTTTTTTAAGGTAAGGTATTTTGCGTCCATCAGTCGCAATTTTATCAGTATAAAGTCTGTATATATTTTCCTGTCTTGATGATGGATTATATTTAATTAATGGATTACTCTCTGTTGCATGAACGATTTTAAAAATAATTTCAAGTGGTATTTTAACGTTAAAATCAGGCTTCATAACGACTTTGATATATTTAATGCCTCTATTTACATAATTTAATTCGCTTTTCCTCAGATTATAAATATCATAAAACATATCAATAGTCTTAAATGAATCGAAAATTTTTTCACTATACAAGACTCTATTTCCTTCAATTAATTTGTCTTGATTTCTCTCTAAGTCTTCAATTGAGTTAATATTTTTGTTATAAAGAAATGGATAATATATCTTTATTGTAGTTTGTTCAGATATGTCTTTAGTCTCTACATATCTTAAAACGTCCTGTGCTAAACATAAATAAATACTATTATCAATTATATTACCAGTATTAAGTAATAAATGATTGTTAAGCGTTGATAAAGACTTACGGGCATATTTTTCAAAAAAATCATCATATTCTTTAACATCAAATGGATTACATACAAAAGGATACTCGTTTTCAACAATAAAAAACTTTTGTCCTAAAACTTTATTGATAATATATTCTTTATTATCAAATTTCATTTCAAAAATGTCGTCATACGAATAAATTTCTTTTTCTTGAGGTTCAGGAAATTGCTTGCCTTCTAAATCTGAAACAATGTTTTGAATAAATTGGTCTAATCGTATTTTTGTTAAACCAATTTTTTTATTTTGAGTTAATGACTGGTATACAGTTACAGAATTAAGTTTTTCACTTTTTTCACAGAATAAGTATATTTCTTCTAATGAAACTGTTTTTTTAAGCTCATTAAATATCTTAATTTTAATTGTAGCTATTGAGTCATCTGGATGAATTATTTGTTCACTAAAAATTATTTTAGTGTTATTAGCTTTAATATTATCATACTCTTTATCTGAAAATATTTGTTTAATGAGTTTATCTTCATTAATCTCTTTTTCTTTTCTTCCATAAAACACATAAATAGTATCCACTTTATCATTTACTAATTTTTTTACCTTATAAATTATCTTGTCTAAAGGTTTGTCTATTGATTTTATACTTGAAGATATTGATTGTGACATATATATAAATAAATTATTATTTTTAATTTAGTTTATCAAATTAAATTAAAATAATTCAAACTTGTGTGTCAATCAGTAAATAGTTTAATTCATATATAAATTTTATTACTTACCACAATTGTGTTTCTTATTTGTAAAATTTCAAACTGTTTTTCTTGTTTTTTCTTGATATTTTTTTCTTGATGGTTTTTTCTTATTTGTTTTTCTTTTTTTATATTTTTTTATATGTTTGCCTCCACTCTTTATTTTTGGTAATACATCTTTTAAATATTCTTTTACAGTTTCTTCTTTTGGAATAATAATATCTATATTTGTATCTTCACTTAAGATTGACGAATATACATTGAATTGTATTCCGCTTTGTGCATCAATAAAAACAACATCATTGCTTGGGGTGTGATATGCATTATACCAATGTGTTCCGTAATCAACGCATATAATTACAGCTTCGCCTGGTTTTGTTTTATCTAATATTTCATTTTTAACTAATTCTTCAAAATCTCTAATAGTTTGATTTTTTTTACTTGATATTGACAATGATAATATAACATTATTGTCTTTATCTATCATAAATTTTTCATAAAACCAATCACCGAATTTTTTAAAAGAGTCGCCTGGTTCAAATGCTTCAGCTTGTTCTTCATTAATGTATCCCATTAATAATAAATATGTGTTGAATGCACAAGACGCACAATGGCCATCAGGAATCTTTCCAGGATTAACGTATTCTCTAAATTGATCATGCAATGGTTTAGTATTCATATATTAGTTTTATATAAATAATTTATATATTATCATATTACACTAAATCGTAATATGGATTGTCGTTAATTGTCATACCACAGTATTCTTCTGGATATTTTTTATAATCGACTGGTGAATATATTCCAGCTTCTTTTGCGTTTTCTAGTATCCATTTAAAATTTTGCCAAAATTCTTGTTTATGTCCGACTGATTCAGTTGCTATATGCGATAATTCATGAAGAGCTACGAATGTTAATGTGTTTATATCAATTAATTTTGACCCATTTTTAGATTTATTTAAACAAAATGCTATTTTTTCGCCTTTGTTTTCACTGAAAGCAGTTAGTTCACTTGTTGGTAAAGTTTCACTAATTTTTTTAGGATTGAACCCATCTACTAGTCTTCTAGTTCTTGGATCTTCAGGATGTTTTTGTTTTATAAAATTAACAGTATCGTTCATTTTTTGTGTAACATCTGCTAAAAGATTGGCTGCTAATTCCATTTTCTCTCTTTCTCTTACACAATAACGATTGCCGTCTTGCGAAGCAATAATACATTTTAAATCAAAAGCATCAGATTGATAATAAATTATTAAACACAAAAATAAAACAAAACCTAAAAATATGTAAAAAAATATACCATGCTTTTCCATATATTAATAATATAAATTATTTATTGTCATAATTTTAATCATAATCATAAATAAAATTGAATTAAAATTATTTATTGTTAAATTTATAAACAATAAATAATGGCAACCTTTAATAGTCATCCTAAGTCGAAATTTTAGTCATCTAAAAATACTTTAAAACCGAATGATGTGGCATTAAATTCGCATAAAAAGTTTTGGTTTGATTGTGAATGTGGTCATCAGTTCGATAGCAATCTAAAAAACATTAATATAGGTAGATGGTGTCCTTATTGTGCTAATAAAAAATTATGTATGTTTATAAGTAGATGTAAAATATGTTTTGATAAATCCTTTGCTTCTGTTGAATATTCTGAAAATTGGTCAGATAAAAATGAAGATTTGCCAGAAGAAGTATTTAAAAAATCACATAAAGAATATTTATTTGATTGTCCTGAGTGTAAACATATATTTAAACAAAAAATAAGTCATATAACGAGAGGAAATTTTTGTAATTATTGTTATAATCTTATAATGTGTTCACCGGACATTAATTGTCTTAATTGTATTAAACCGACCGAAAAGAAAAATGAGACAAATGCAGTTATGATTTATATATCTTATAACTATGTTTCAAATAGTTTGTCAAATCTTCTTTTGTGATTTTATTCGCTAATATATCTTTTATAACCTTGTCTATTTCTTCATAAGTATTTGGACTTTACTTTTATGTAATGGTTTAACTGACTAAAAAACTCTTCAATAGAATTGGTTTCTGGATGGTAAGGCACCGTTAAAAATTTCAAATATACAATATTATTACGCAGTCATTATTTGAATTGTAATAAATACTCTTGCAATTTAATAAGTTATTGTATAATTTTATAATATAATTAAAAAAATTATTTATATATAAATAATACTTTATATTAAATGTGTGTTAAAATTATAGCATCTAGATATCCCAAATGGTTGTCAGATAAAATGTCTAGTTATGGATTTGTTACTGTTTTCAACAATAATAATGATCCACAAAAAATTCATTGTATTAACTCTCGCGGAAATAAATATTATATATATTGTTTCCGTAATGTTGAAAATGAAAAAGACAAATACTTAAATTTTTCAAATGAGATATTAAATCTAATAACTTTTTTAGTATTCACATTGAACAAACTATTGAAATGATCCCACTTTTACAATTTTTAAAAAACAAAGCAATGAAACATTTACAAAACTGTTTAAAATAAATATAATATATTTGCAAATATTTTTATTATGATACTTAAAAAATCAAATAGATGATTTTTTAATGTTAAAAAATATAAAACCACCAAATAAATCAAATTCGTTTATTATTTTTTAGAATATTGATGAATTTAGAAGAAATAATTATTATAAATATTATATTAATATATAAAATATTATATTAATATATAATGAAACTTTCTAAAGCAAAAGGTAGAGTCAAAAAAAATAAACGCACTTTAAAAAATTTAAGAAAAACATTTAGACACAAAATTAAAAACTTAAAAAGAAAATCCCACAAAAAATACAAAGGAGGAGTTGGAGATGAACCAAGTCGTCAGCCATTTTTAACTCCATTAAAACAAGCAACACTAGCGAAGTTATATGATAAGTATAATGTTCCTCCTGAACTTACTAGAATTATAGGTGAACATCTTGTTGATGATTTAACTAATGAAAATATTAGAGATGCAGTCAATATGTGGCAGGATAACCAAGAAGAATGTCTAAAAAAATATGGACATATTTCACAGTGGAATACTTCAGCAGTCACTGATATGAGTGAATTGTTTTATACTAAAGACTCATCTTTCAATGAGAACATCAACAATTGGGACGTTAGCAATGTCACGGACATGTATGGCATGTTTGCTGGTGCCTCCTCGTTCAACCAGCCGTTGGAGGAATGGAATGTGGCCAAGGTCACGGACATGTCAAATATGTTCAGGCGTGCCTCCTCGTTCAACCAGCCGTTGGAGAAGTGGAATGTGGCCAATGTCACGAACATGTCAGGGATGTTTGCTGGTGCCTCCAAGTTCAACCAGCCGTTGGAGAAGTGGAATGTGGCCAAGGTCACGACCATGTTAGGTATGTTCCAAGGTGCCTCCTCGTTCAACCAGCCGTTGGAGGAATGGCATGTGGCCAATGTCACGAACATGTCATCTATGTTCGGTGGTGCCTCCTCGTTCAACCAGCCGTTGGAGGAATGGAATGTGGCCAATGTCACGAACATGTCACGGATGTTCCTTGGTGCCTCCAAGTTCAACCAGCCGTTGGAGGAATGGAATGTGGCCAATGTCACGACCATGTATGAAATGTTCTATGATGCCTCCTCGTTCAACCAGCCGTTGGAGGAATGGCATGTGGCCAATGTCACGAACATGTCAAATATGTTCTGTGGTGCCTCCAAGTTCAACCAGCCGTTGGAGAAGTGGAATGTGGCCAATGTCACGACCATGTATCGTATGTTCGGTGATGCCTCCTCGTTCAACCAACCGTTAGAGAAATGGAATGTGGCCAATGTCACGGACATGTTTCGTATGTTCTATGGTGCCTCCTCGTTCACCTTTGCACCAGCTCTCAGAGCTCGAGGCTGGAGAATTTAAAGTGCTTATTCCAGGAGTTGTTGTATTGGTGACTGGAACACATCAATGGTCACTACAATGCGTGGCATGTTCTCTGGTGCCTCCTCGTTCAAACAGCCGTTGGAGAAGTGGAATGTGGCCAATGTCACGAACATGTCCAGATTGTATCAATGAAATTGATGCTAAAAAATTCAAAACTCATCAAAACCGTCAATGTCCCATATGTTTCGTTGAGAGAGGAATCTTTGGTCGTCTTCATCCCCTTTTCCGTATCAAAAATAATTATTATAAATATTATATTACACCGACCGAAAAGAAAAATGAGACAAACTCATCCTAAAATTCGGTCGCTGGAAGAATTACCTTCCGTAAAATCAACTGATGGTCTTACTTTTTCCATTTCTTCTTTTTAAATCCTCATTATATTAAATTAAACATATTATCTTTATTATATTTTTTGTATCATTTTTCTTTTCGGTCGGTGTAATAAATCATTTGCTTCACTAGAGAGAAGTAAAAATTGGTCATGTAAAAATAAAAAGAAACCTATTGAAGTGTTTACACCCTTGAAGATTTAAAATGGGACAAATTCCACTAAAAATTAACAAGGTTTGCCCTTCGCAGAGCGTGTAAATTTTGGTTTTGCTGGTTCGTCTAAACCAGTTGATAAATTACAGGAACGGTTGCTTCTGGATAAATAATTTGGTCTTTCTTTATTATTTATCGCATTATATTTTTGTTATTTTTATTAAATTATCAGACAAAATAGTTTTAATTCCATTAGAACTTGTTAAATTAAAATTTACACTAATATCATTTGTTATGATACATTGTTCTCTATTACTATTTAAAAAATCATATAATTGAAAACCATTATTAACATAAATGGTAGGGTTTGAAATTGGTGTAACTATTATTTTTCTTGTTAAATCATTATTCCGAAAAAGTACAAATTTTCCAAACAAGTTAAAATATGGTTGATTGCTTGAATAAAAATTTTGTAACGAAATACTAGTAAAATTTAAACCATTATAAGTAAAAGAATTATTAATAAACAAATTATCTGTTGGTGACCAAGGATTATTTGGAGGACCTAAAATATTATTATTAAAATTAGTTGAACCATTGATTGTTTCATAAAATGCAGTAACTAAATTAGTATTATTATCTACACTAAAATATCCTTTAAAAATTGACCCCCCCCATTTTGTGGAGAAATAGAAATAGAATACCACGAAATCGCCATGTATATATATAAGTTTTTATAAAATAACAATTTTATAATTTTGTAAAAATATATTTTTGCGTTCTTAAATATTTATTTGTCCCATTTTAAATCTTCAAGGGTGTAAAAGTACTGCTAAAAAATTCATATTCGATTGTGATAAATGCGGAAATGAATTTGAAAGTAGAGCATCTCATATTACAAATGGTTCTTGGTGTCCAAATTGTAGATATAAAACAGAAGATAAATTATATAAAATATTAAATGAAAAATATCCATCATTAAAAACTCAATATAAAGTTGATTGGTGTAAAGATAAAAAACATTTACCATTTGATTTTGTAATTGAAAAGAAAAAGATAATCGTAGAACAAGACGGAGTTCAACATTGGAAACAAGTTGCGAAATGGAAAACACCAGAGCATAATAGAAAAAGAGATTTATATAAAATGAAATGTGCTAACGAAAAAGGTTTTTCAGTTATAAGAATATTACAAGAGGATATATTTAAAGATAAATATGATTTGTTAACTGAATTATGTGTAAATATTGAAAACATTATAAATGAAAATAGAGTTCAAAATATTTATATGTGTAAAAATAATGAATATAAAGATTTTGATATTATTTAGCTGAGACTGACGACACCATAAAAGTATCATTTTAGATAAAAAATTATTGTGGTCCAGCCCCTAATTCAAGCGGAACTCGCATAAAATCCGGTTCTATACTTGATAAATTCCAGGGTCCCACATTTAATTGTGGATTAGGTGGCTCACTTCTAATTTGAAGGTTAGCATTTCTCAAAGTTTGTCCGACAGTATCAATTCCGATATGGTAGCCAGCTTTCAACAAGTTAATGTTGGCGAGTTCGCCCTTACCAGAAGGATTTAATTGAGCCCATTGGCTATTAGTATCCTTAGGCAAAAGTTCGGCAGGATTTTGAACATTAGGCTTGGAGCAAGAAGAAGGAATACCAGGCATAGAAGTTTGAGCACCGTTAGCAGATGCAAATACTTCATTATGTCCAAGAGGTTCAGAAGGGCGAACAGCACCAGAATAAGCAGAATTAGTATTTTTGTATTGAGTTGGCATTTGGCTGTTAGATTCAGCACCAGGCATGCCCTTAGCACCTAAATAACCAGCAAAGGCATATACAACATAGGCGACAATTAATAGAATAATAATAGCTCCAATTCCGTAGTCATTCCATAGTTTCTTTAAAAAGACACTCATTATATAAAATTAATGATAAAATAATTTTTTCCAAATTATCCTAAACAATTTATTAAAGACCATCCAATTCACTTTCTGAAACATCGTCAATTTCGGCATCAAAATCACTATCACTATCATTGATATTTTCAAGCATATAAGTTTTCTTAATATTCTTTGCTTCTAAATAAGCTAAAATAGCATTCTTTTTTGCTTGTTTTGCTTTATTTCTTGCTTCTTTATATAATTCAAAATAAACTTGATTTGGTTTTTTTAATGTTATCGATAAATCATTTTTGTCTAAATTTAAATCATTATTATTTAATTCTTTTAAGCTGTCATTATTTTCCTCAATATCGTCAATTAAGTTTTCAAATTCAATAGAAATATTTTCTTCTCTTGGTTCAGGTTTGTCTTCTTGTAAAATGTCAAGTAGTTCGATTTCTTCTAAAGCATCTAAATTATTTGAATCTTTTTTTTCTTCAATTGGTTCTTTAATCACTCCAACTTCATTGTCTAACTCTAACTCTTCGTCAGGTTGTTCATTTATTAAAGGTTCTTGAGTAGCGACTGGTTGAATAAATTCTTCTAAAGGCTTGTCATTTTTTTTGTTTGTTTTAATTAGACAACTATCAAATATAGGCTCATTATCTAGCATCATTACTTGTTTTAATTCAATTTCAATTTGGAAATTTCTTGATGTAAATTTTATTCCTTGTATATCTAAAATAGATATAATCTCAATTTCAGACGTTACGTCATTTATATCCACCGTATCTAGTTTTTCATTATAAATTTTAACAGCTGGATTATCGTCTTTAGTATTTTTAACATTAGCTCTTAGTAAATAATACTTACCTGATTTATAAACTCTAATCAATGGATTAAAAGCCATTTCAATATCTGATACTTCTAAATTACCTTGAAACCAAGCGTCTTTCTTTTCATAAATAAGTTTATGACATTTTTCTTCTAAATTTTCGAACCAATGAATAAGTGTTTCAGAATTCTTATCAAACATTAAGTCGCAATAATATTTCTTACCAGTTTTAACAAACCCTTGTCTTGTCAAACTTTTTGAGGTTTGTATATATAATGGTTTTTTATTAAACTCTATTTTTGTAAAATATGCACCACCTTGAATGCCAATCGGATGTGCTAAAGAAAGTTTTGAAAAATCAAATGTCTCATTTGGTTCAATTATGTTTTCCATATTATTCAAAATACAGAAAAATAATATTTTTTTAACACGCAAAAATATTCTATTAATTCTCTTTAAAATAATTATGAAAGATTCGATTGTTCAAGAATGTTTAGACATTTTAAAGAGAGACGACATTAAAAACGAATTTAAAACACTATTAAAACCTGTTATTAATTTTATCTTATATGAGATTAATCCATATATTTATATTATTATGTCGTTAGTATTTTTAATATTTATAATGATATTAGCGATTCTAATAATTTTAATTTTAATAATAAGAAATAATAACTACTTAAAATTAACTAACAATTAAATGTTAGAGACTATTGATTTATCATCTTACTTTTTAAGGTCAGTTTATTATATCCTCTCATTTATCATTATTTAAGTAATATTTAACCGCAGATATTTTATAATATTCACTCTTATGTTTAGTCATCTATATTATTTTAAGAAAAACATAAAAAATGATTAGGGATGCGGTTTAAATCTTCAATGTGTAAATCTTTGAAGATTTAAAACTTTGCGGAAGAATTTTAGGCAAATATTTTTTTATTCTCATCAGACTATATAAAGGCAAAGATATAGTCGCAGACATAGAAGTCGAAAAATGAGAGGTGGTTCATATACAGATGGCGCAAGTTATGGAATGTATGTTAATGGTTCAGGTGGTTCTCAATGGAGTAGAACAATGGATCAAGGTGGTTCTTATGGACAAGTTCCAGGTAACGTGATTATTGGTGCTCAAGGGCAAAATGTAACACCAACATCTCAGATGCCTACTAGCACCAACTTAAATTTAATCCAATCAGCTGGACGCAGACGTAGACGCGGTGGTTTTTTAGGCGAAGTTGTTAATCAAGCTGTTGTTCCTTTAGCTCTTCTTGGTATGCAACAAACTTACAGACGTAAGAGGGGTGGTCGCAGTAGACGTAGTAGACGTACTCGCAGACATAGACATTAAATTATAATAGTGTTTATATATATAAATGTATATATACAAGCAATTTCATAAATATAAGCCTCTTAGTGAAATGACAGGCATACAATGGTTTTCTCAAATTGAAGGATATGGAGAAAGTTATGGCAATATTATTAAAAAATATAAGTTTATTAAAAATCCAATTCTTTTAGACATTGGCAATGCTAATATTCGTCAACAAATAGTAGATAATATTAAACAGCATAATCCAGAAATAGAATATTATGGTGATCCTAATAACCAATACTCAGGCGGAGCAGACAATTATAAATTTCATAATTTAGTTAAACAATATTATTTAAATGATTATGATGGAACAATAATAGATTCCGAACATTTAATAGGAAATAAAAAATATACAGCCGAAAACTTAGATGGACCTACTGAAATAGTGTTATGGAAGGATTTTACTGCTTTATTAGAAGAAGTAAATGATATTACACAAAGTTCAGGTAAAAGAAAACGCAAAACGAGAAAGAAATTAAATAGATATAAAAAAAGGTCTAATAAAAAAAGTTTTAGAAAATATTAATAGAAATTATATTAAAGTTATTCTTATATATTTATAATATGAGTTTTGAAAATAAAATCCAACAATGGATTCAATTAGATAATCAAATTAAAAGGCTTAATGAACAAGCAAGGAATTTGAGAGAACAAAAAAATTCTCTCGAGACTGATTTAACAAATTATGCAAAAAATAATCATATGACAGATACACCAGTTAAAGTGAATCATGATAAACTAAAATTTATTGATACAAAAGTGCCTGAACCATTAACTTTTAAATATTTAGAGAAAACTCTTGGAGAGATTATTAAAAACGAAACCCAAATTAACCTTATTATGGAGCATATTAAACAAAAACGTGCTATAAAAGTAGTGTCAGAAATAAAGCGCTATTCCTCTAATTAAATTATATATCAACTATTTATATGAACGAATTAGATTATATTGGCGCAAATGAATTGGTTTTTAATAATGATACAAATTTAGGTATTCATTCAGGTGGTTTTAGTGTTAATTCAATTATGTTAAAGGCGGGGATGTCTCCAATCATGACAATTAATACTGACCAAACTGGTGGTAAAAATGACAAGGTTTCAGACTTGTTTAATGATTTAGTTGTACCTAATTGGGCGTTATCATACAATAATCATGTTTCTTCTGGTGGTAAATACAAAGAAGTTGAACATGACGAAGACACTGATGATGATGTGGTTGATGATGATTTACATGAAAAATTATTGGATCTTGTTAAGGAAGATAACATTCGAGCAAAAACAAATAAAAAGAAAACAACAAGAAAAAATACAAAAAACTTATCCAAAAAAAAAGGCACAAAAAGAATGAAGTAAAAACTGTGATTTATATTAAAGTATTAATTTAATATAAGTAAATGCTTTTTAGAGTATGCGAACATTATGATGATACTCAACAAATAATTCAACATCAAGACAATGAGTGTTTTATTTGTTTTGAATATGAAACTTGCAACGAGAATAAACCGACAAGTTTACAAAAACAGCAATTATATTTTAACAAATGTCTTTGTAATGGTTCTGTTCATAATTGTTGTTTAAAAATATGGCTTGAAAAAAATAAGTCATGTCCAATTTGTAGAATAAATGTATTTGAAAATACTAATAGGCGTATGATCGTTTATCAGTATAATCCATGGGGAATGCAAATTTATTTAGTTAAAGATATTAGAATTATAAATGTTTTTTTAGCAATTTTATTTTTTTATACACTTGTTCATTTTTGTTTAATTTTATTTGAAATGAGACATGTCATAGATAATTACATAACAACAAATAATATGGACTAGTTTCCTTCAACATTCTAAGACGTATATCGTGAACATCCTTTGCCAATGCTGTATCCATAAGTATTAACAACATCAAAACGATAACCTCTACCGCCATAATAAGCGTTTACTTTAGCTTGAAATGTAGCTTCTTTTCTTTTTCTGTCTCTATCCCTTGCTTCTTCTAATGCTCTTTCTCTTTTTTCTTTGTCTTCTTTTTTTTTAATACGCCTTAAAAGTTTTCTAATTCTGTAGGCTTTTTTCGTAAGATTTTCCATGCCACGAATTAAATTCACTAAATTTTTTCCACTTATATTCTGTGCTTTTATAATTGATTTTTGTTTCATATATGCAATTCTAGATTCTCGTTCTTCAGTAGTTTCCTTTTTAATAGATCTTTTTGTCATACTTTCTGTTCTTGCTCGATATTGTTCAGGAGTTTCTTTGTAAATATTTAAATATTTTAGTTCTTTTATTTCAAATGGTTCGTCCGATGTTACACTAACAACGTTGTCATATTGTTCACTTAAAGTTGGGTTTAACACCATTTTATTATAATAACTATATTTTATTTATCATAATAACAATTTATTTCAATTTTATTTTATTTTATTTTACTATGAAGTGTTATTTCGAATGATTTACAGAATAAGGAATAGATTACTTTATTAATAGTAAAATTATATCTCTCCCCATGTATTATGATTGAATGGAGAAACTAATATTTGGTCTAAATTGTTTTTCATTAAATCGACTTTCTTTTGGAAAGCAATGTCTTGTGGTGTCTCAGGATAGGGTGATGATGTTTTCATCAATTCTTCTTCTTCAGAAGTTATCTTAGGTTTGTTTCCATAACAATTTACACCAAATTTAACACCTGGGTTAGCAATATACCCTCCATTTATGCCTGGTCTTCCACAATCATTTTCATGTCCTGGAATGGTTTGTAGATTGTCATAAGTCGTCTTTTGTGTTGGAAATAATGCTAATTGATTTGCAGACCATCCATAGTTACACCATTCAGCACCATTATTGTAAGCTTTTTCAATTTGGTCGTAAGTTGCTAATTCAGCGCCATATGCAGTACATAATGCTTTAGCATTATCATAAGTATAATAATTGCCAGGTATATTAAATACTTGTTTTTTAAATCTTATTTCAGGAACTGGCGCTGGTTGATAGTTGCTTTGATCAACTACTATATCAACTGTAGTCTTTGGAGTGAACAAACCTTGTACATAAGCTGTAACATTTATACTAAAAAAGTATTGTAAAGCATTAACTGAAATTAAAATTACTAAAATTACCATGATAATAATACCAAAAATACCACCACTCCCGCTTGAATCACTAGTAGTTCCTAAATTACTCGGTCCTAAAGATGATGAAAATACATAATAAGCTACAACAATTAATATTATTATAACAAATACCATTGGATTCATTATATAACTATTTAAATAATTATACATATTAACTGGGTCAGTTGTTGTTGTTGTATTTACTACTTCCATTTATAATATATAAATAGTTAAAAATTTTTCACAAGCAATCATTTATAACTTCTTTCTATAAAATAACACATATGCTTTTGGAGAGATAATTGAATCGTTTATTCCAACTTCAGAAACAGAAGTGTCGTTAAAATGATACCACTTTCCATTTGCGTTCTTTACATATGAAGTATAATGGCCACCCATCACACCTCCACTATGATTACAAACGCCATATAATTCATATTTAAAAGTATTCTTTTTATACCCAATGACATATGGCGATAAATCTAATTCATCAATAGGAAATGTTACATATATTTTATTTTTTTGGAAACGATTATTAAATCTTTTTAAATCAATTGCCAAAATATTTGGAAATGACCAAAAAGATATTTTTTTTCTAATATGTACTTTTTCATTCACTTCTTCATCCAAATAATCTTCAATAATCTCTCCATTTACATAATGATTAAAACAATCAATTAATGAAGGCGAATTATTGTCTGACGGAATAGGCAAATCTACCATAAAAAATGGTTCAGGGTTTATACTCAAAACCTTTCCATTATCAGTTCTCGTAATTTCTGAAACATTTACAGCATAAAATAAATTCCAAATTTCTGAATAATCTTTTGAATATGTGTTCTTTACCATTTCAAAACATTTTAAAGCAATTCTATCTGTATCTGTTTCAGGATTTCCTGAAACAGTCATTGTTATTCCTCTCGAAAGAGATGTATGAAAACAGTCTATCAAAAATAATAAAAATTCT
>Ga0194129_10002902_pt1 | contig 24747 bp, 46 predicted proteins | sample TA2KigCa35mmetaG_FD_150862 | JGI IMG/M metagenome (GOLD analysis project Ga0194129, IMG submission 150862) | Freshwater microbial communities from Lake Tanganyika, Tanzania - TA2015038 Kigoma Deep Cast 35m | ecosystem: Environmental > Aquatic > Freshwater > Lake | place: Tanzania: Lake...
TACTGTTGCTGCTTTTTGTAAGAAGCACGGCGTGACTATGGGTGGGTATTCCTGGGAGTGCTCAAACTGGGGTGTGAAGTGGGGAAACTGTAGTACACACATCGAAGAAGTTACAGATACATTCATGCACATTTACTTCGAAACTGCATGGGCTGCGGCTCATGCGTTTTGGAGAAAGGTTTCTGCGGATTATCCAAGTCTTTCTATCAAGATGGATTATTCGGAGGAGGCCGGACACTTCGAAGGTGAAGCCACCTATAAAAATGGGGCTGAAGGAGTGCAGGAGTGGGAGCCTGAGTTTATTGGTGAGGATGTAGAGTAACGCTAACCACAGAATAAGGGGTGTCTGGTTTTTTCCAGCCACCTCTTATTTTTTGTTGCCCTTGTCAAACTTTTGCCTAGGATAAAAGAAGGGTGCTAAAGTGGACATACTATGGTGGGTGGTAAATGAAATCTTTACATTTTTCCTATGGCTTTGGTTGGATGAGACTGGGAGAGAAATGGCCATACCAGTATGGACCGCATTACTGACGGTAATGTTTATTGCAATGATAAAACTATGGAGTTATGATGATAAAGATAAAGAAAGGCTCTAGACTATTTTATACAACAATAGGTTATAAAGGATTTCATTATCCTTCTTCTGACAACTCATATCTTCTAACTGAAGAGATAGAGGCTTGGCCTCTATCTTGGATAGTCGGTGAAGAAGATGATAGGATACCAGTTTCGATTCATCTTCCGGATGACCCAGCTAGAGTGGTCTGGGTAAAAAAGGTAGATATTCTTGCATAGATTATTTCTTGGCAGTTACTATAATTACATAGTAAGGTTCTGCGAGCTTCTTTACAGCAGCAGAGGAAGCACCAGATATAGTTGACTCAAAGAAGTCATGAGTCATTAGTCCCTTTAGATCAAAGTTAAGAGTTTTCAGTTTATCTCTAATATCCATTTCTTTTTCTAGACTGCCAAAGAAAACTCCGACCTCTTGTTTATCTGGAAACAGACCCGCGCCAGGAGGATAATATTCCATTTCCATAATGGAATCTCCTAAATCATCTCTTACTTGATTTAGGAAGTCTACATCAATATCAAAAGCCTTCTTTAGAAGCAACTTAGATAGTTGGCCCGCTTCTCGGGCAAAACCTTCACATCTCAAATCAAGAGCAAGTCTTTGTATGGCTAATGCTTTATTCTTCATATTCTATCCTGTCCAATAAATAATACTGAATATATTTATTCTAAATAGTAATAGGTGCTAAAAAAATACTGATCCGTTTTTTCCCCCCGTTATACCTTCGGGGAGAAAGGGCGGTCATAAAGTAGGGCAAAGAAAAGGGAGTCTATCATGTCTAGCGATTGTTTTATTTTTGATTCTGGTCGAGTTCTTTTTCGTCTAAATGATCGAGATTTTTCTCCTACTACTTTGGATGGAGTGATGAGTATTGGGGTCAACCCTAATGGTCATGGTTGTCGTTTGGGTCTGGTAAATGGTTCTTGCATTTCTATCCAATGGGGTAGTCATAACTACTGTTCTAATCGAGGGGTTGCACTTTTAGATAATGCTTCTACTTCTTACAGCGCGGAAGTAGCCATTATTTCACCTTCTGGTGATTGGCATAACTTTGGATCTGATACGGTGGATGGTTGGCAATCTGTTTCTGATGTAATGGCTCTTATTCGAAAGCATGGTTTTATTGATACTTCTGTCGAAGCCTGACAATGAAGTACCTTATCATGGCTGGGCAAAGGCATCCAGTATACAACCATGATTGTGATAGGTGCCAATACTTGGGAAGTATCAGGGGGTCTGATGAGATTTATGATTGCTATTTTTGTCTTAAGGGTCTTGCTTCTTATGTGGGCAGGTATTCATCCATGGCAGGAGGTTATGTTTCCTTACCCATGACTATGCTAGATTCATTGGCTGCTTTTGAGCCATATAAAACAATGATTACCTTGCATCAATCCAAGTAATAATAGGGAGGCTGACGCCTCCCTATTTGTTTATGAGGACTAATATTAGTCCTCATCTAATGTACAACGGGCAAAAGTTTGACAATAAAGACAAAGAAATAAGACAGGAGACTTTCATCTCCTGTCTTATTGATTATCTAATCTTGTTTAGAGGGCTGATGCTACCATATTAGTAGCGCAGCGTCCTGCCGTCAGAACCAAGTAAATACCGAAACCATAAATCACAATCTGCAAAGCAGTATCGATAAATGTTCCGATTGGATCACGCCGAAGATCTTCGATTAGATTACGGATAATCTGCATTTTTCACCTCTTGAGTAAGAAAGATTTCATCGGTAGGAATGGCTACAATAGGACCAGAGTAATCAGGTGGAACATAGATTGCCTCAATGTCACTATAAACAACCTTTACTGATGGGATCACACCATGAGGCTGAAAGGTATTTGCCATCCAATAAAGCAGCACATGAAGCATAACAAATCTCCGTTTGATTATCTTTTCTTTTCTCCAGATATATAACTGGATGATAAAACGGATTAGATTTTTTTCAACGGCTCTTTTGTGAAGCACATTGACTGGCCCCGCCGGGCAAAAGCATAACAAAATTATCTAATCCGTTTTATTATCCAGTTATACTATCGGCGTGAGGGAGACGGAAAGCGAAAGCCGAAAGATGATGAAGATATAACGAAATAGAAAAAGTCTAATCCACTTTATCCTCTCGTTATACTATCGGCGTCGGAAGGCAGTAACTAACTGACAACCTCAAAGTCTAGTGGTAAGACTGAATGGCGGGCAGTCAAATCACTTTGTCAAACGCTCTCTATCCCGCCTTTACTGTGGAGTCAAACAATGTCTGCTATCTTCGCTTCTGAGACTTCTGAAAACCCGGTTACCCTCATTCGTCAGACGCTCTCTGTGAAGCCGAATGACGATGGCGAAATCATGGTTACTTTCACGACTAATCGTGGAAAGGGGTCTGGTGCTCAGGTCATGCCTTTTGCTGAGTTCCGCGCGGCAGTCGCCGTGCTGACCGACGCTGCTGCCAATGGTGTACCCGATGTTTCCGAGGATGAAAACCTGCCTGCTTCCGAGGTTGTTCGTCGTACTCTCTCTGTTGATGATGGTGTCGTCAGTTTTCGTGTGAAGTCGGGTAAGGGTGCCAAGCCCGCTCGTCTGTCGGTCGATGACTTTGCTGCTGTCGCTGATCTTCTCGCTTCTACTGTCGATGCTGTCGAGGCTGCTGGTAAGGCTCTGACGGGTGGTAAGAAGAAGTAGTAATCCCGCCGCAGGGGGGCACGGGCTAACAGGTGTCCCACTTTTCTAATACACTTTATCTATAAGTGTTTTGATTAGGTTTCTTTCGCTATGGGCCGCATACACTCATGCGACCTATATCAAAATAAATCTACTCCAATGGAGGTGTTAGATGGGCTACTATATGAGCCTGTATGATTGTGAGTTTCACATTCCTGCTGCTAACTTTGCTGGCGCTCTTTCTGCAATCAAATCTCTTATGAAAGATGAAGATAAGATGGATGCTTTCGAATACAAAGCTGGTAGTGTTACAGGTCGTTGGTATGCATGGGTGAGTACTAGTGCTGTATTGGAGGCAGAGACTCTTTCTGATGCTCTATATGCTTGGAGGTGGGAGGCTCATTTTTATGAGAATGGTGATGTAAGTCATCTTGACTTTCTTGGTGAGAAGTCTGGTCAGGATGACATTCTCTTTCGCGCACTTGCCCCATATGTAACTAGCGGCTCTTTTGTCGCTATGCGTGGTGAAGATGGGGCGATCTGGCGCTGGTACTTTGATGGTAATAAGTGCATCGAACAGGAGGGGAGGGTTACTTATTTCTGATCTTGATCAGAGTATGGAGAGCATACTCGCTATGCCCACCATCTGTTCTGATAACTTCTAACGGAGTATGCGATGAATAATCTTTCTGTTGCTCGTGCATGGGTGCGTGGTGATAGTGCAAAGGCAAAGAACTTTACTACTGATGGAGAGTCTTTGTGGTCATACAATCTGTTGATTGCTAAGAGATCTCCTTATGGAATGAAGGTCTATGACTACACTCGTTCTGGAAGTTTTGTTTCCGTGACTACATCTAAGCATGTGGGCATTGCTCTCCGTGCTGCTGGTGTAGCAAGTTTGGTTACTCCGCAATAATGATAATAATGATACGCTCCCTCTGATCAAGGGATAGTCGGGGTGGTGAGGTACCCGATGAAGAAGGGGTGTGATAACCCTAAAAATAAACTGCTCGCATCTGCATAGATGCTCGCGTGATAAGCGCGGTTAGTGGGCAACGAGGAGGGGAAACCCTAAGATACCGACCCATCTTATCTGACACTCTGGAAAGACAGAGCCTAACACTGTAAGAAGGAAACCGGAGAAAGTGTTAGGTTTACATAGGTCGGAACCATTGCTCTTTGTCCTCCACAAGTAAGTCGGTGTATGAGTGGAGTGTTTTACACACCGTCACAAAAAAGATTATAGGGACGACAATAGGTAGATAACCTGCAAGTTATCCTCCACAAATCGTCCGCCTGTTGCAGCAGGAAACCGCCCCCTTTTGAGGGCGGCTTTTTTGTTTTTATATCCCACTTGTCAAACTTTTGCCCGATCTATTAATCTTGGGGGGTCCTCTATTGAGGATTATATAATATAATAAAAGATTTACTAAAGCTAGCAAACAAACTAGATTTAAAAGGTATGACCAAGGAAGCTGATGTCTTAGACTTGTTAATTAAAAAGATTGCTCAACAAGATGATACTTATTTGGGATATGATCCACGACTAGAAGTTTATCCAGATCCAGGATTAGATGAGGAAGCTGTTAAGGCTGCTTATTATGAGTGTGCAAGAGCGTATCATCCAGATTTAGATGTTTTAAGTGCAAAGTGGAATGATGAACCATCAGAGTACCCTCATTACGTTGTAACATATAGCAGTGTAAATCCAAATGGAAAATGGGACCCTACTCTTGGCGAGTTTGTTGGCCCACCACACAAATATATAGCAAAAAATGAATTCGTAGAAGTTTACGAAGGACACTCTGGTTATGATAAAGAGGTAAAGGATAGCAATGGTAAGTCTCATTATTTTTATGCTGAGCATTAAAATCCTCTAAGCAAAATAACTTCTGGTGAGTAGAATATAACCCTGCGATGAAGCAGAGATGGAGGATTTATGAAACTTGTATTATTTGCCCTAACTGTTCTTGCTACTACAACTCTTACAGGCTGCGGAGACAAGGATTCTGCCGAGGATACTGGCGCCGAGGATACTGGCGCCGAGGATACTGGCGGTGATACCTGAGTCTAAAATAAAATAGACGAATAAAAAAGGAGGCTATAGCCTCCTTTTTTATTTTAATTTTATTAGAAAGTCTAAATTAGTTTTTCCATCTAATAAGTTTAGAGAAAACATTCCAGGAGTAATAATATTATTTCCAATAATATTATCTAATATATTCTGCGGATTCTTACCCCCTTGGGGCAAAAGTTTGACACCGTCATTTATAAGGTAATCAATAGTCTGAGATTGACCTTTTTGACCCCGAACTATTGGAGTAATAGTTAGCTTATATCCTTTAGTAATACTATTCTTATCATTAGGATCAGATAGAATCTTTTCGGAAGAAATCTCTATCTTTTGTATTTCAGTACCACTTCTTTCCCCTCCAATCTTCAGAATATTCTTACTAAGGTTATTATAGCCTAAAGTCTTTAGTGCTATCGAAAGTTCTTTTAGTTCTTTCATCAAGTGCCTCTTCTGTCTAATAGATGATATTAATAATAGAAAGTGGCCTGGGCAAAAGCTTTACAAACCCTTTTAGACTGTATTCTTATTATCTGTTCCATATTTTCCAGCCGTTATACTAGTGGCGTAGGGCAACGCAACAAAGAGGTGGAAAATGACCGGCAATACTCCGAAGTCTGTTGTTGTGGAACATGACGGTTACAAGTTTGGTTTCACCAGGGATGTTCATGGTGATGGATACTGGTACTGTCTTTCTTCTAAGCCTTCTGTTTATGGCTCTGGCTTGGGTTATATGGTTCCTCGTCGCTACTGGTCTGAGATTCTTCTCTCTGCGATTAGTCAGGGTATTGACCCCAGTCTCTTGATCTACACTTCTCCTGTAAAGAAGTCTGTCTCTAATACTACTGCATCTCCTTCTAAGGTTCGTAGTAAGAAGGATAATGAAATCTCTATCAAGATTTTCTAAACAACTAACTGTGGAGGTGTAGTGTGAAACACATTCTTTATTTTGTAGCGGTTGTTGTTGGTCTTTACTTTGTTCTTAGTTGGGCTGCGGAAAATCCCACTTCCGTCAAACAAATCCATAACAAGGTGGACAATACGGTAGATAAAACCGTAGACAAGGGCAAGCGTGCAGCAGGTGAGTTGGCTAAGTAACAATCTTATCATGGGTGAAAAATGGACCCTCGCGTGCTCATGTATCTGTATAATACAAATGGTATGGCTCCAAATGAGGTAGAGATGAATGATATTCTCATCAAACTCTATCTGAGTGGTATGGTGAAGGCTCAGTGGAAAGATGGTGAGCCTCTATTCTCTATCACTCTGCTTGGTGAAGAAGAGTATATGCTTGCGTATGCACACAATCAGAAAGCAATCGAGGAGTAATAATGTCTCCAAAGAATCGTGATTATGTTTTTCTTCATGTGCCTGTAGAGAGGCAGGATACTGGCGCATATGACGAGGGGTACTATTACGATTTCTGTGAGATCTGTAATTGTATCACAGAACATGAGGATGAAGTCTGTTGCGTTTGTAATGGTCAATGGCCTGAAGAGTATTGATCAACACTGACCCTGTGGGCGCACGCGCCCACGGGGTTATTTTTTTGGAGAGGATTACTATGTTTGAGTTACCTACACTTTATGGTCGCGCTACTACCGGTAAGATTAAGATGTGGAAAGCCACAGTTATAAAACTGGGAGATGGGACTTCATATCTGGAAGTTGAGCACGGATATGTAGATGGAAAAAAGCAGCTAGATTCTCGTATGATAGAAGAGGGTAAGAACATTGGAAAGTCCAATGAAACCACCCCTTATGAGCAGGCTTTATCTGAGGCTCGTTCTGCTTTTAATAAAAAGAAAGACGAAGGATACGCAGAAGCCATTGATGATATTAAAGATGAATCGTCAGGATTCTTCTTGCCCATGCTTGCACAGAAATGGCAAGATCATGCTGCAAAGATTAAGTTTCCAGCAGTCATTCAGCCAAAGTATGATGGCTTCCGTTGCCTTGCAAAAAAGGAAGATGGGGTAGTTTATCTTTGGAGTCGCAAAGGTAAGATGTTAGATGTTCCTACGGAGATTAAGGTTGAGCTTGCACTAATCTTGCGCGAGGGTGAGTGTGCAGATGGAGAGTTATACAGGCATGGATGGGGCTTCCAAAGAATCGCCTCTGCAATCAAAAAGAGGGGAGCTGATACTCCTGGTTTGCATTATTATATTTATGATAATCCTGTTATGAATCTTTCTTTTAAGGAAAGGTTTATGGATCGCTGGGAAAATCTTAAAGCAGAGAGTGCAAGTGTAGATAATCCTATTTCTGTTACAAATACAGAGAGGATTAAGATTGTTCCCACGATGACAGTTTCAAATAAGGAAGGGCTGACCCTAATGGAGTCTGCTTGTATCGAGGCTGGATTTGAAGGTTTGATGGTAAGGAATATCAAGGGCCTATATCAGTTTAAGAACCGTTCTTATGATTTGCAAAAGGTCAAGCAGTTTGAAGATGCCGAGTATCAGATTATCGGAGGTAAAGAAGGTCAGGGTAGAGAGTCTGGTATGGTTATCTTTAAATGCAAAACCGAAGATGGAATCGAGTTTGATGTTAGACCAAAGGGAACCATGGAAGAGAGATCCGCCATGTGGAAGAATCTTTCCCATTATATTGGAAAACCTTTGACTGTCAAGTTTCAAGGGCTGACTGATGACGGTCGCCCTCGTTTTCCTGTCGGCCTTCATATTAGGCCTGACTGGGATTAAAAATAAAGTTAGAATAAAAATCTGCTAATAATACTCCTATGAAATAGAAACAGTTTCATAGGAGTATTTTATTATGATTAAAGATCTTGCAAAATTAGCTACGAGATTAGATCGCCTTGGTTTGACTAAAGAGGCCGATGTGTTAGATTCAGCCCTTAAAAAGTTGGCACAGCAAGTCGCCACCACAGGTGTTGAGGGCGCTACTTATTCAGGTGGAAGGCAGATGACTCCAGGCTTTTCAGGAGGTCCAACTGTAAAGTTTTACAAAGCAAAACCAAAGAGTATTTCTGAGTTCAATGCTTTCTTGGGTGGACTAATCAGTGATGCTGCAAAAGATCCAAGTCAGAATGCTTTCTCTGATTCTGTCCTTAATAATCTACCAAAAAAGTCTGATAATACCTGGACTGCAAGAACTAATGAAGCATTTAAAGAGTATGCTGTCGTAGCTGGTGAGCCATATGCAGGAGTTGACTGGCAAGCCTTTGCTAAGAAAAGCGGAAAATATGCGCCAAGCATTGATGGCGTATATAGGTTTTACGATGATACCATTGAGAGGGTTTATAGAGAATTGGCTCTAGATAAAGCTCTTGAAAGAATGAAAGTGCCCGATGAAAAAAGTAGGGCCGCACCTATTTTATCAGAAAGAAGTGGTAGAGGTGTAGCAATGCCTGAAAGAGGACCAACATATGATCCTGCAGATCCATTGGCTGACCTCAATCTAATTCAACCTGAGTCTTCTGTTGCTCAGGCTGGTACTGGTACTAATGCTCAAGGATCAGGACAATCGGAAAGTCTACATAGGGATTTTATTTTTGAGTATACCTGGCAAGTTAAAGATGACCCACTTAATTCTCTAGCATATTGGAATATATCTGATGATAATAAGAAAAGAATTTATGAAGCATGGAGTGCTAAAACTGATAAGCCTATGAGTACTCAGGATTGGTGCAGACAATATATCTATGAGAATCAAATACCTGGAGGATGGATAACAAGAGGGGCTGTAGGTAGTCCTATTCAGACCCCCATGGCTCCAATCACTTCTCCTCCAGAAATGCCAGCAAAAATCGACCCAAGAAATTTAGATAGTTTGGGTGGCAGGTATCAATCTTTTAAAGATGAGGTAGAAAGATTTCCAAAAGACCCAGTAATATTTATGGGTTACACTGGACTACAGTTAGATGCTTATTTGGCAGAGGTTAGATTTAAGCGAGTTAAAGGAAAGTTGGTCGATCTAACAACTACACCTCGGTAGGGCAAAAGTTTAACAAAGTCATCAATAACCAGGATTCATTTTCTCTAAGCGAGGAGTTGTTTCCTGGTTATCCTCTTTTTAAGAGGTGGCTATGGTAGGTATGGAGAGAATCATTTCGGCTTATTATGCCAAAGTCTCCTATGAGAAGTGGATCTATCGCAGTGCTCCATTTAGACTATCTAGTCAGCAGATTCTTTTAGGGAAAAACCTTTCTCCAAGAAGGCTAAAGTTCTGGAGAAAGAAATACTTAGAAGGTAGAAATGCTGGTAAGGTGCTTCTTGTTCATATGGGTCTTGATAGACTTCGCCACGCATTTTATAAAAATGACATTGAAGAATGTTTTAAGATCCTTGGAGAGATAAAGGAATCTCAGTCAGAGTTAGGGATTTATATGATTGAGATAGATCAAATAGAAAAGCAAGTTCTAGACTTGCAAAAAAGAATTAACTCTAGAATTAAAGATCCAGAAAGAATATCTGGATTTGGAGCAAGATTGTTTACCGCTATAACCGGATCTAAGAAGAGGGTTTAAATAATATCTTATCCGTTTTATCTACCGGTTATACCATTGGGGCAAGAAGGAGGTGCCTAATGATGGACTGGCTTACCGATAGACAGAAGGCTGATGCTATCCGCAAGGCTAAGGAAGCCGAGATTATTGCTTCCTTTATTGCATCTGGAAAGATGCAGGACCTTGGATACTCTGATGAGAATAAGATGAAGCGTGTTCAGAGGAACTGGAATCGTGATGTTTCTCCGGCAGAAATGGCGAGAAAGGAAGAAGAAGAGAAGTATTGTATCTTCTCTAAGGCAGAGCGTCGTTAGTATCAAAATCTCTTATCAGGAGTTTTACAATGTTTGTTGCACTTTCTGATCTCTCCACTTATGATAGTGACGGTTACTATGTCTCGCTCAATGGTGCAGGCTTGGATGAACTGGAAAGCACCAATGATCTGAAGTCTGTTTCTACAGATAACTATAGGTTCTGTATTCCGATTGCTGATCTGGTCGCCGCATACAATCAGTTGTATGGCACAGATTATTGATTGCATGACTTGACAAAGCGAGGACAATACTCGCCCCGTATCTTGATGGGTGGTACGGTATAAGGTTGATCAAAATCCCATCGTAACTGCGCTCTATTCTCCTGCTGAAATAGTAACTCTTAAAACAACAGATGACTGTAGTAACTCAATGGGACTCTCTAGTTAGTTAGATCATTCTAAGATCCCGTAGCTCAGAAGGATAGAGCAGCGGTTTCCTAAACCGCAGGTCACAGGTTCGAATCCTGTCGGGATCGCCATTTAAAATGTAGGTAAAAAATGAACACACGCATCTGCATATATTGTGAAGATGAGTTTAACATTAATACCGATCGCAAGATTAAAGCGGGCGGTAAAATAAATGAATGTCCAGATTGTATAGAAGAACGCGGAGGAGATAACTCTCCTCCGCGTTATCTTGGCGTCACTGCTGGTGATGGAAAGATGTCTGGACTTACCATTCTTAAGTTTAAGAGTAATGATGACAGAGAAGCCTACTCTAAGATGTGGAGAAATAACTCTGGTCAAAATAAAGGTAAGTCATGTCAGTTAGGAAAGCATCTGTCTACTACTGGTGGAATCTCATTTGAGATTGTTCAGAAAACAGAAGCCACTAATCACAAGGGAAGGATGGATAAATGATTACTGACATTGAAACCTTTCAAGCTCTAATGTGTGCCATTTATAGAAACTCTGCTGGAGAAGATAACGCCTCATATATGTTGGAGGATCTCTATGAAACTTCTAGAGAGATCTCTTTTATCAGGCCGATCGGATGGCTTGTTGGCTTTATGAACTACTTTACTGAATACATTTCTCAAAATCCATATCCTACACTTACGCTTGCGTGCGAACATTATGAGCAGGGATATATGACTGCTCATAACTCTTATTACCTTCATAGATCTCATGGAGTTATCTACTATACATAGATATAGCTAGAAACTTTACCATCTAAAGTGCCGCAAGTTCTATTGGAGTTTAGCTTTAAATAGCAAGCTTCTATTGGAACTTGCGGCACTTTTTTAGGATTTTCATAATGCTTAATAGTGAGGAATCCAACTTAACCATTGATGAAAATGGAAATAAAAGATGGAGGAATAAGAATGGAAAGCTACATCGTGTAGGAGGTCCTGCGGTTGAGACTACAAATGGAGCTAAATACTGGTATCAAAACGGGAGAAGACACCGTATAGATGGTCCTGCGTTTGAGTATGCAAATGGAAATAAAGACTGGTTGCTTAGAGATAAATTTTATCGTAACAAAGAAGATTTCTTTAAAGCCCTAACTGACGAAGAAAAAGAGATCGCCCTTTTCTCCCAGGATTTCCATAATGCGTGATGAAGAGTCAACTTTGAACATTGATGATCATGGAAATAAGGAATGGAGAAATAAGAGCGGAATGTTGCATCGTTTAGATGGTCCAGCGATTGAGACTACAAATGGAAATAAGGAATGGTGGAAAAATGGAAAGTTACACCGTATAGAAGGACCTGCTATTGAGTATAGTAATGAAATTAAAATTTGGTGTTATAGAGATCGCCCTTTTGAAACAAAAGAATATTTCTTCGAAGCCCTAACTGATGAAGAAAAAGAGATCGCCTTATTCTCAGAGGATTTCCATAATGGATAATGAAGAATCTGTTTTAACAATTGATAAATATGGAATAAAAAGATGGAAAGATAAGAAAAGTGGATATATGTTACATCGTATAGAAGGACCTGCGATTGATTGCGGCAATGGACATATATACTGGTATCTTAGAGGTAGATCTTATTCTAGTAAAGAAGAATTCTTTAATGCCCTAACTGAAGAATAAAAAGAGATCGCTCTTTTCTCCAAGGATTTCCATAATGCGTGATGAAGAATCTATCTTAACCATTGATGGAATTGGAATCAAAAGATGGAGGAATAAGAATGGAGAACTACATCGTGTAGGAGGTCCCGCTGTTGAGCACGGCGGCGGCGATGGTAAAATTTGGTATCAAAATGGAGAGAGGCATCGCATAGATGGACCCGCGTTTGAGTATATAGATGGCTCTAAGTTATGGTATATTAGAGATCGCCCTTTTGAAACAAAAGAAGACTTCTTCGATGCCCTAACTGATGAAGAAAAAAGTATTGCCTTATACTCAGAGGATTTCCACAATGCGTGATGAAGAGTCTATCTTAACCATTGATAATAAGTATGGAAATAAACAATGGAGGAATAAGAATAGAGAATTACATCGTATAGATGGTCCAGCGATTGAGACTACAAATGGAACTAAATACTGGTATCAAAATGGAAGGTTACACCGTATAGAAGGACCTGCGATTGAATATAAAGATGGAATTATACATTGGTATTTGGCTGGTAAGCAATTTAAAAATAAAGAAGCTTTCTTTAATGCCTTAACTGACGAAGAAAAAGAGATTGCTTTATACTCAGAGGATTTCCATAATGGATGATGAAGAATCTATCTTAACCATTGATGAAAATGGAAATAAGGAATGGAGAAACAAAAATGGAGAGTTACATCGTTTAGATGGTCCTGCTCTACAATATAGATTTGGTGAAGATCAATGGTATCAAAACGGACAATTACATCGTGTAGACGGTCCCGCTATTGAGTATAGTGATGGAAGTAAGTCTTGGTATCAAAATGGAGAGAAACATCGTTTAGACGGACCAGCTGACCATTGGAGTAATGGAGAGATGGAATGGTATCAAAATGGAGTGAGGCATCGTATAGGGGGACCTGCTTTCGAAGATCTTGATGGAAAAAAAATTTGGTATCAAAATGGATTATGCCATCGTATAGATGGACCAGCAATTGAACATAAGGAAGGAGGAAGGGAGTGGTATCAAAATGGAGAAAGACACCGCATAGATGGTCCAGCCATCGAGTGGCATAATGGAAAAAAAGATTGGTATATTAGAGATAATAAATTTGAAACAAAAGAAGATTTCTTTGATGCTTTAAATGATGAAGAAAAAGAGATTGCTTTATACTCAGAGGATTTCCATAATGCGTGATGAAGAGTCTATCTCAACCATTGATAAACACGGAAACAAGCAATGGAGAAATAAGAGCGGAAAGTTACATCGTATATATGGACCAGCCGTTGAGTTTGTAAACGGAAACAAGTTTTGGTTTCAAAATGGATTATGCCATCGTATAGATGGACCAGCAATTGAATATCATTATGGAGACAAAGGCTGGTATATTAGAAATAAATTTTATCATAACAAAGAAGATTTCTTTAACGCCTTAACTGATGAAGAAAAAAGTATTGTCTTATACTCAGAAGATTTCCATAATGCGTGATGAAGAGTCAATTTTGAACATTGATGATTATGGAAATAAAGAATGGAGAAATAAGAGCGGAAGGTTGCATCGTTTGGATGGTCCAGCCATTGAATATTATTACGGAGATAAATACTGGTATCAAAATGGAAAGAGGCATCGTATAGGAGCACCTGCCGTTGAGTGTGTAAATGGAGATAAAATTTGGTACCAAAATGGACAATTCCATCGTATAGACGGACCCGCGATTGAGTATACAAATGGAATAAAATTTTGGTATTATAGAGGTTGCCATTTTGAAACAAAAGAAGAATTCTTCGATGCCTTAACTGATGAAGAAAAAAGTATTGCCTTATACTCAGAGTATTTCCATAATGGATGATTCCAAAATAAGATCGGCAGACGGGCAAAAGCTTTACAGGGATGTCTTGGCATCATTATACCTTCGAGTATGTTGAATAACAAAAAACTTGACCCGTTTTATCCTCCGGTTATACTATCGGCGTGAGGGAATGACGGCAAGCCAAGCGGCAAGCAAGAAGCTCTCTAAAATCTTTGAAAATGTATAGACAACTTCCAAAATGTGGTTAATATACAAGTCTAAGGATAAGACCTCGTAGCTCAGACGGATAGAGCATCAGCCTTCTAAGCTGAGGGTCACAGGTTCGAATCCTGTCGAGGTCGCCATTTAAAAAGTGTTGTAAAAGTGCCAGTATCTTCATGATGACTCTAAGTATGCGCTAGAATCTTACCGCTGCTCTTTATGGGCAGGTGGCCAAGCGGTAAAGGCGTCAGTCTTATAAGCTGAAGATGCGTGAGTTCAATCCTCACCCTGCCTACCAATTCCAATAATCGTAAGGACTGATTTAGTTATCTCAGTTTTTCTAAAACAAAAGATGGCTAAATCCGATTTGACACTCTGGAAAGACAGAGTAATGCGGGAGTAACTCAGTGGTAGAGTCACAGCCTTCCAAGCTGTTGGTCGCGAGTTCGATCCTCGTCTCCCGCTCCATTATAATCCAATAGTCATAAAGATTATGATGCAGCCCTTTAAAAGCTGAGATACGGTTCAAGTTATCTTTTAGACTGTCATTTGACACTCTGGAAAGACAGAGTAAATGGGACGGTAGCTCAGTAGGTAGAGCTTCGGACTTTTAATCCGCAGGTCGTGGGATCGTGCCCCACTCGTCCCACCACTTCACTCGATACTTTAACTCGGAGGATAGAATGGGTCCAAAGCGTGATTCAGAAGGCTTTGCCATTGATTACTATTCGAATACTGTGGAGGATGCCGCTAAGTTTCAAGAGCACTATAACGGGCACCTTCTAATGGACGAAGATTCTTTTGAAGAAGATTGTGTTGACGAAGAAGAAGATGATGACTATGATCGCTGTGGATGCAGCGACCCCTGCTGTCCTTGTGACGGCAATAAGATTGGTTATCCATAAGGTTTGAGTGCGGATTAGATTGAAGCGCGTAAAATCTCTTACCCTTTGGAGAGCCGCGCACAATCCAGCAGACATGGGGGGTTGTCTAGAGGTATCTGGAGAGTAAGGCATAGGTAGATAGCGTCAAGCCATGTCGTTTCGCTATCGAGATAGTTACGGTGCTTACACGGACCAAAAGGGACACCGTATACTGGTTATCCAGTCAAGACTAAGAAGGAGAACTCGCGATTCTCTGGAGTCTTGTGGCCGAATAACTCAAAAGATAATTAAGGAGCAAGGTGTGGTAACCTTGCCAATCTAATCCGCACTTTTATAATATTGTTGAATTTTTATTCTAAAAATAACAAATCATTTTAGTATAATTATTCAACATTTTAAAACAGGTGGTTACTACCTAGAGTTAATTCTCCAAAGTAACTTAGACGGCGTGGTTTTCCGTTAACACCCACCCGTTGAATTCGGTGACAAACCCTCATGGGAGTAAAGCACCAAAAGATTTATTAGTCGGTAGACTAATCCAGTCATTTTGTAATAATGCTGGGGTAACTATGAACTTCGAAGAAACAGAAGAAGTTTCAGATGCAGAGATTGAGAAGTTTTTTCTCTCTCTACAAGAGTCTGAAACCGTTCAAAATCCAAATCTAATTTCACTCAAAGAAATGGAGTATATAGACATTGACTTAGACGCTCTATATGAAGAACATATATTGTCCATCGCAAAAACTGATAAAAATAAAAAAGAGGCATAAATGGACACAGTTCGATTCGGAAGAGTTGTCAAGAATCCTGAGGGTGGATGGAGTTATCTTCCTTTTGAAGTTTCTCCAACAGAAGTTCTGAGTGTGATTCCGTTCCCACTCCCGCCTGGTCAGACTGATATCAATCATGTCATTCGCCAACCAGAATGGAAGAACTGGCCATTCGGTGGATGTGTGATTCTTCTGAAAAACGGCATGTGGATTCATGTCAATGAGAGTCTTGATTCTGTAGAGTCCAGTATCTTGGATTGATTCTGGGATCAAACATTCTGAAGGATATGTTGGAGTGTCGTTCAATGGCAGGACGTTTGACTTTGGATCAAACTATGTGGGTTCGACTCCTACCACTCCAACCATATTGTTTCTAGTAAAATATACAAAGTTAAGCCCGAATAGCTCAGTGGTAGAGCAACTGCCTTGTAAGCAGTAGGTCATCAGTTCAATCCTGATTTCGGGCTCCATTTAAAGTAACAGTGGAGATAAGCTCCAAAATAGTAGGGGAAAATGATTACACCAACTCTCTCCCTAACTAAAGAAGAAATTACCATTCTTCTTCAAGTTTCCACGATGGACGTTTATGCTGATTATTCAGGTGGCCCCGATGTGCGGCATCAAGCCTGTCCCCTCTGTAACGCATATATCTCAGATGATGATAAAGTTTCAAGCCATGTGTCGGAGGAGTTTTTCAATAGAGAGATTCTTCCAAGCTTGAATAAGGATGGGTGGGGAGATAATTATAATGATATTCTAATCTACGAGATTGATGACTTCAACATCATTCCATTCCCTCACAAGGAAGGTTGTAAGATTGAAGTGCTAAGGGCCATCCACAAGAAGATGCAGGACTTTGTCGAAAGTTCGGAATGACTGTAGCTTAATTCCTGGCTTAAATAAAATCGTCATAGAAAAAAGTTGACCCATTTTATCCGCTGGTTATACTATCGGTGTGGTAAGGGAACGGCGAGAAAACGATGAGAGCGTAGCGTCAGAAAACTGACTAACCTTTTGTAGAGTGGGTAAATGGTAAAACTCTGCATTTTTGGCTCCTTGGTGGAATGGTAGACACTGGAGACTTAAAATCTTCTGCTCGTAAGAGCGTGCCAGTTCGACTCTGGCAGGGGCCACCACTTTAACTCTAAGAAAGGATAATCCAATGTCCAAGACTTACAAGGTCGTTTATAACGCTTGCTTTGGTGGGTTTGGCCTTTCCGAAAAGGCTATCGCCAGACTGACAGAGCTTGGAGTTCATTTCGAATGTAAGCATGAATATGCTTATGAAGTGTCTCGACATAACCCACTCTTAGTACAGGTTGTAGAAGAGCTGGGGGATGAAGCCTCTGGTGAGTATTCCGATTTGAGGATTGCAGAGATTACTTCTCAATTCTATCAAATTGATGAATACGATGGAAGTGAATCCGTTCTGACTCCAGAAAATATGTCCTGGACTAAGATTGAGTAGTCCTAAGATGTTATGGGAGATTGGTGAAACCGGATATCACAAGACCCTTCTAAGGTTTAATTTCAGGTTCGAGTCCTGAATCTCCTACCATATATCTAGGTGTAGCGCAGTCTGGTAGCGCATCGGTTTTGGGAACCGAGTGTCGCAGGTTCAAATCCTGCCACCTAGACCACTTATTCCGGTATAGCTCAGTCGGTAGAGCAGCGGACTGTTAATCCGCGGGTCACAGGTTCGAGCCCTGTTGCCGGAGCCATTCCCGCCCCTGAGAGCGTATCTCAGTTGGTCCTATAGACAAACCCTGTAGGCGAGCTGCAAATGTAAAGCGGCAGATGGGTACCGTTGCCCTTATTCCCCAACGGCAATTCTTCATTTTTGGCAAATGAAGCCCTATCTTGTAGGGGTAGTAATCCAAGATAGCGTAGCCTTTCGCGAAAAACAGAGGCACCGGGTCACTGGCCGAAGTGACAAGGTTTGGCCCACCTTGAGGGGTGGAATCCACAAACGGGCCATTTTAAAAGGACTTGTCGAAAGACAAGTCCTTTTTTATTGTCTGGTTTTCTGAAGATAAAGCTGAGATAGCGGTCCTCTGATAATAAAAAACTTCCTAATATAACAATTGACAAAAGAGTCTATTGCAATTTTTGGAGAATTGATTAAATCCTGAGATCCCACTGGTTCCATTGACCAGGTATAGTCATCAAATACTAAAATTCCTCCAACTTTTAATAAATCAAATGATAAAACAGCATCTCTTAAAACATCTGGAGCCTGATGAGATCCATCTATATAAATAAAATCAAATGGCTCCACGGCTTGTTGATGGAGCTTTAAAAGAGCTGTATTTGAGTACTCTTTCATTTTGGTTAAATGAATTCTAGAGCTAGCCTCCATTGTTGCAACTGACATATTATGATCAAAGTTAAGCTCTACTTTACTCATTATATTCTTATTATGCTCGACTCCACCTTCCCAAGTATCTATGCAATGAATATAAAAATCTGGGTGATGATTACATTCTTTAATCATAAAGGCGGCAGATCTTCCCTCATAAGAGTCTATCTCTAAATATCTTTTTGGCTTTGTTTCTTTTACTAATCAATTCCACATTGGTTCATTTGATGAAAACCAATTTGTTGTAAATTTATATTTCATGTTATTCTCACTTAATTCCTATGGCGCAATTGACTAGGCCAACTTCTGGTGTTAATTTTTTGCCCCATGCCGTGCCGATTGCTTTACGGTAATCTGCAAAGGAAATCTGATCTGGATTAATAGCTCTGCAGTGGTTGGCACCTTCGACTGGAAGAATCAGATCTCCATCCTCTACAGCGCCCTCGACTAAAGCAGGAACCTGTCCAATAAATGACATGATGATTCCAAGTTTTTCTTCTTCTTTGTAATTTTGATTACCTATCATAATTGCTCTATGGGTAACAATCATTCCCCTTCCTGGTCCGCTTCTCCAGACCTTGGAATCTCTAACATAGAGAGTGAGACCCTCTTGCACTGGTAAGATGGAAGATTTCAGAAACTCTATCTTTGCTTCTTCGGTTATATTCCATTCTGATTCGTCACCTAAAGGTATCCATTCGCCAAAATCTTCAGCGCCAGAGGTGTATTGAACATAGCCAGAAGCTGTTGTCAGCTTATCACCATCATCTCTTACAGCCCAATATAAAGGGTCGGGTCTTGTTGGTACATAGATTGCAAGATAAGCTGTTGATGCACTTGCACCCTGAATAGAACCTCTGGAAGTTCCATCTGCTCTAAACTGAACCCAGTTATTTATTTCGGTTGGACTGCTAATATTGGATAGCTCCAGTCTTAATATATCAGCATCTGAATTGCTTGAGGTATTTGTAATTGTAACAGTATAACCAGAATCAGTTTCATTAGATACTACTATATTGCCATAAAATGTAGAAGTATCTGTTGTGATATTAAAACTGCTAGATACCACTCCTATTGAATCTGTACTTTCATCTATTATAATATATGGATCACCAGGATCATCACCAGCACCTAGAGTTAGAGTTCCAGCTGCTCCAGTACCGGCTTTTATCCATATATTATCTTCTGCAGTTATATTAATATCGTCACCAGATGATATTACTAATTCAGTAGAGACAGCAATATTAGCGTCTGTACTGGTTAGATTAATGTCTGTACTGGTTAAATTAATGTCTTTACCGGTTAGGTTGATATTGGCATTACCAAGTAAATAAGAAAATCCGTTAGCAGAGATATTGATATCTCCACCGAGAGTTGTAGATATGTCAACATCTCCAGCATTAGAGAATCCACCACTCTGTGACACTACACCAGTTACTGTTAAATCCCCATCTATAGTAACGTCACCAGTTAGCTCTATAGATCCAGTTTCTGTATAGATTGTATGAGTCCCAGATTCTGTATAGGCAGATAAGTTACCATAAATAGTTGTATTGCATGGCCGATCTAAAGTAACCGGAGAAATTGATCCTGTTCCAATTATTAAATCAGCACCTTCAATTGCTACTTCTCCATAGCTACCTCCAAGTAGTGCTTCTCTGGCCTTTATAAGAATATTATCTGTTACTTCTATGCTACCTTTATAATCTCCAGTTCTAGCTCCAACAATAGATACAGACTCTTCGCCTTCTAGTTTTAGATTTCCGGCGCTGCTTCCAGGGGCTCCTGCTTGAATTGTATGATCATCAGAATAAAAATCTTTTGACATTTATTTTCTCTCCAAACTATTTAAAAAAATTAATAGGGTTTAGATATTTTATTGCACCAAGGCCATATCGTGGTTATCCTTATGTTATGCAACAGGTACTTGATCTCTGTCCCAAGTGCGGCTGTAGTCTTAGTATCGAGTCTATTCCGCCAGATTGGATTTCATCCTACCCACTCCAAAAGAGATGGGCTATAAAACAATCAATTATCTTTAAGGATCCACTAGATGGAGAGCTTTACCAGATTTGGAAATGTTCAGAGTGCCGATACACTTGGGACTCTTTGGATATTAAAGAGAATCAAGATTCTATAGATAAAAAAGAATAAAAGGAATCTAACAATGATTAGTAGCTGGAAAGATAAAGATGTAATCGGATTTACTTGCTCTGCTTTTGATTTATTACACGCAGGGCATCAGCTTATGCTAGAGGATGCAAAGAATGTTTGCGACTACCTGATTGTAGGATTGCAGTACGATCCATCATTAGATAGGATTAGTAAGAATAAGCCTGTTCAATCTGTAGTAGAAAGATATTTGCAGCTTCGGGCAAGCAGATGGGTTGATGAAATCGTTTTTTATAATTCAGAAAAAGAATTAGAAGAACTGTTAATGACCCTTCCAATTAACATCAGAATCTTGGGAGATGAGTATCGAGATAAAGATTTTACAGGAAGAGCTCTATGTCAAAAACTAGGAATTGCTTTTTATTACAATTCCAGGACTCATGAGTATTCTTCCTCTGGGCTAAGAAAGAGGGTGGCTGCCGCCGACTCTAAGCAGGAATTACTATTTAAATCTACTCGACTATGAAGAGATTATCTTCTAGTATTCCATATAACTCTTCAAGTCTTCTATCTCGATCCTCACTAGGCTCTTCCTCGCTAAGCCTAACAATCTCTGCGGTAGTGGATGAAACAATATCATCAGATTCAGAATCATCAGATTCGGAACTATCTTCTTCTAATTCTTCTGCAGCCTGAGCTATTTTTACTAATATTTTATCTAATATATCTGCTTCCTTTGTCAAACCCTTTTTATCTAGGCTGTTAGCAACAAGAATTATATTTTTAATCATTTTAGTTCCTTTCTGTTCTATTAATAGTTTAAATAGTCATAGAAAGTATAATTATAATATAATATAGCTGCAATAAGATTTTGGTTTATAACGAAGCTTTCTAGAAGACTAGGAGATGAAAGAAATCGCAAGATTGCTTGCAATGGGTTCGACTCCCATTATCTCCAACCAAATCATAGAGGGATGGCCGAGTGGTTTAAGGCGCATGATTGGAAATCATGTATAGGTTAATAGCCTATCGGGGGTTCGAATCCCCCTCCCTCTGCCACTTTCTTTCTTACTGGAGTATATGATGCAATTGAAAGAAGGACAAAAAGTCAGAGTATTTGGAATTCTAAAAGATTCTTGGGTACTTGGTGAGGTAGTATCCATTTGTGAGCCGGATGTTACGGTTGCAATTTATAACTGGCTAGGCGTTACACCAGGCCTATACAATATTGGATATAGCCAAATAGAAACTATTGGCGGCGGTATTTAAAATTATCTCCCCCGTTCTATCTTCCCGTTATACAATCCCTGCGGGGAAAGCCCCGCTCCAACAAATCAAAAGGAGTTAGCATGAGCTCTATTCGTTATCAGTATGTTCCTACTCGTCGGCGTCGTCACCCCGTAACTGTGGCTTATACTGCCTCAGAAGATTCTACCCAGATTACCATTACCTTGGGCGCTTCATTCTGCCATGAGAACGATCGGTTCTCTCGCCACCTTGGTCGGGAGATTGCCGAGGGTCGCATGAATCGGGCACCCTTCCGTTTTTCGATTCCATTTGATCGCAATCAGACTTCTGCTTATGGCAAGGCGGTGGCAGATGGTTTGCGTGCCTTTGTTGAGTCTCATGACCATCAGATTAGCAACGCTTACTCGCGAAAGACTCAAGATTGATTAGATAGTTTGTGTTGCCTCGGTGTGACATATATGAAGGTCAAGTCTTACTGAGAGCAGAGCTCTCCCAAACAAGTTAAGATAATCTCACCTAAAGGAGAGACGAAGGATGAATATTAACTATCTGACTATTCCACTTCTATCTTTGAATATCATTCTCTCTGCTTTTGTAGCTCAAAAAGTTTTCTATGTCAATAGTGTAGATGTTGTCACAGAAAATGAAGAAACACAAGGCGAGTGCTTTAGTACCGGTACCGATGGAAACTGGGCGTCTGAAATAGAAGTTGCAGAGGTCAAAGGTCAGTCGGAGCCTACTTCTGCGGTCCAACCTGTGAAGCCGCAAGAAGTTTTGTCTCAGAACTACGTTCAGTTCGAGACTTGCATCTACAACGAAACGAACAGCAACATCATCTACACCGCCAAAGTCATGCAGTGCAACGTTGGTAACACGCTCGAGATGAAAAAATGTCTTGTGGACGCGGGCGGCAGGCGCAGCCACGTCGATCTCAAAGAGGCCGTCTCCTGTTGGCGTCTCGTTCACTACGGTTTGTGATACTGACATCACGCAGAAATACAAAGGTTAAGATAATCTCATCATTCTATCCAATAAGTGAGGTAGATAATGATCTCGACTCCAGATACCATTAGCCTGAATGATTACTGCTCTATGTTTGGATTGACTACACTTGATTATCTGGTTGAGATGAATTCAGAATGGGTTTGGGAGGCAGCTGTAGATTCTGCTAGTGATTTAACTCCTGAGACTCCAGAATGGGAGTCTAAGGTGGACTCTAACTCTGAAGAGATTTGGGCTGGAATCAATAAGTCTTACTTCTCTTCTTTGGATTCCACCTTTAAGTATCTTGCAGAACTTGGGATTGAAGTATCTCTGGATGAAGAAGCTAACTCCGTTACCTTTTCTTCTGATAGCTGGGAAGAAGCTGGAGCTGCAATTCTAGAATCAATCAATGGTTATGGACTTTTTTATTTTGATGATATGGAAGATCTAATTTCATCTGGACCTTACGCTGATACAAAGGCTGCTGTGATCTCCCATCTTCATTGGCATAAGATTCGTGGAGATGTTTATGGAGAAGCTGGAATCAGCAGAATCTTTGACTTAGCATTGGAAAGAGCCTTTCGTTATCTCTAGAGAAATGGATTGACTTAAAAACAGACCCTAGGGTCTGTTTTTTTGTTTTTCTTATTTACTTTAGATAAATTTATTTATTATAAATAAGTATTATGCAATTTATGGAAATTTTATGGAAATTTTTTTGGAAAAAGAAATAGATTTTGATAAAGTACTCTTCATACAGGAGGGTATGAGAGCATCTTCTATTATCCAAAATTCTACATTTTATGCAAGGTTTATATGGAAGGACGATAAGTGCTGGCACATATTAAACGATCCTCCAATTTCTGATGCTGTATGGCTTAAGGTTAGGCTGGAGTATCTTTTCAAGTGGAGCCCAGATTTATGGGATCCTGCAACAGCGGGAATAGTTTTATATAGAGTTTCTAACTTAATGCAATCCCAGGCTAGGTTTGTACAATCCTCTCTTCTACTAGAGGATGGTAGATTCTGGTCGAAGCCAACTAGACTAGAATCATTAAAAGCTGCCCTAAATTAAAGCCTTAATAAAAAGACTTCTTAGTGAAGATGCTCTTTTCTCAGTTAGCTTGGCGAGACTTGTAGGACCAACATATTCTATCTTAGAGAAATTCTCTGATGGCAATGGTGGCTCATACTTTGTATCAAAAACACGATCTGGAATAGTTTTTCTTTCTCCACGAGCTTCTTCTTCTATTCTTCTTAGTTCATTAACACTTTTAATTTTAGCAATAATCTCGGGGGTATAGCCGCTCTCTGGAACAAATACTATAGCAGTTTGATTATAATATTTTGAAATATCATTAGGATTTGCATCTTCTTCACTAATTCCTTCAATAAAAGCTACAATCTTTCTTCTTTGTCCGTCTCTGGATCCCTTATTTAATGACATCATATCTATGATAATATCTTTTTTATTATCCACGGCCATCTGTAGGTTATCTTTAACAGTCTGATCTACTTTTTCGTTTGCATCAAAGATCTTTTTAAAAGTAAATGGAATAAGGCTGGTAACGCTTCTACCATATTTAACAATTATATCTGTTAAGAGATTTTTACTATATGGAATTAAAGATCCATAGGCTCTTATTTGATCTTTGTTCTTTGGGTCAGTATTAAAATTTTTAGCAGCTTGTTTTAGTATTTCGTAATACTTATCTACTTCATCTGATTTAGCTGGATCAGCCCATACTTCTTTTGGAGGAATTCCAGGAGGAACTATATCCTGAGATAGTTGTGGGAACATATCATCATAAGTTCCGGCACCAACTTTCAGTTCTTTAGCTTTAATCTTAACAATATCATCTCTATTTATAACTACAGCAGATCCCTTAAGATTACTTCTCTCAACCCAGCCTGTCTTGCCAGAAGCTGGAAGTCCAATTAAAAAATAAAGTGTAGGCTTAGAATTGGATAAGATTTGAGCCAATTTAAAAAATCTTTTCATTATTACCTCTTAACTAATCCCCTATAATATTAATAGGGCAAAAGTTTAACAACTAGAATAAACAAACAAAAGAGGGGAGCCATATGGCTCCCCTCTTAAGGTCTCTCTATAGATTACATCTTCAGCTTCTTACCAGCGGCTTCCACCGCATCTACCGTAGAAGTCAAGAGGTCCACAACTGCTTGGAAGTCGGTCAGAGAAATCCTAGCAGGCTTGGCACCTTTACCGTTCTTCACTCGAAAGG
>Ga0194129_10002905_pt1 | contig 24705 bp, 8 predicted proteins | sample TA2KigCa35mmetaG_FD_150862 | JGI IMG/M metagenome (GOLD analysis project Ga0194129, IMG submission 150862) | Freshwater microbial communities from Lake Tanganyika, Tanzania - TA2015038 Kigoma Deep Cast 35m | ecosystem: Environmental > Aquatic > Freshwater > Lake | place: Tanzania: Lake...
GTTACAAGCTGGTCACCGCGAATGGGGCTGACTACACCGGTACCGAGTTCACAGTGGGCGCGTCAACCGGCGTGATCAGCGTGGCCGGCCCGATTGATTTCGAAGCGGTTAGCCCGGCTACCCGCACCCTGTATGTCAAGGCCACGTCCGCCGACGGTTCGTCGTCGATTAGCGACGCAATTGTCGTTACTGTCACGAACGTCAACGAAGCGCCGGAACTGAACGGTACGGTGGGCCCTGTCACTGCGGTAAATAATCAGCCGTTTATCCGTGATCTGAAGCCGTTCTTCAGAGACCCGGATGGATCTGACGTATTTGGAACTTTGGCTTACACGGTATCGAGCGGGACGCTTCCCGCCGGTATCACCTTGTCGGCGACTGGCGTTCTGACGGGAACCGCCACCACTGACGCCAGTCCAGCGACCGTCAAGGTCCGGGCGACTGACTCTGGATCGCTATTTGCTGAGCAGACGTTTACGATCGGCGTAGTTTCAGCCCCGGTCCTCCAAAGCTTCACTTTGTCGGATCCTGTGGGTTCTCCTACGGCGGGCAAGTCTGGCGACGACCTTATCTTTGTTCTGAAGTTTTCCGAGGCAGTCAGTGTTACGGGTGCGCCCAAGGTCACCTTAAAGGTCATGAGTAATGGCCAGTCCGCTGCCACAGTTGATGCGACCTACAGCGGTCAGGGGTCGGGTGCCGACAGCCTCACATTCACCGCCAAAGCGCCAAATGCCAGCGGGACATTTGAAGTGGGCGCGTTCACCCTGGCCAACGCCACCATCATTGGGAACGTGTCGAAGCAGCCGCTGGTCGCCACCAGTGTCGGGCAGGTATTTGCAGGCTACACGCTGGACAGCAAGGTTCCGACGATCCAGTCGCCGTCCGGCGTGTCCCCCCTGTCGGTCCCTGAAAATGCGACCAAAATCGCGGATCTGGCAGCCGATGAACAGGTTAACTGGTCGGTAACGAGCGCTAACGCGGCGGTCTTCTCCATAGTTGGGTCGGTACTCAGCTTCAAGGCTCTAAAAGATTTTGAGGTACAGGCTGACCGCACCACTACACTGACGCTGGCTGGAACGGACTCCGCGGGCAACCAGAAAACGGTCGACCTCACGGTTAATCTCACAGACGTTAACGAATTCCAGGTGTCCAAGCCTGCCGATACAAACTCGGTAGCCAATACCGTTGCCGAAAACTCTGCAGCGGGCACCGCTGTCGGCGTCACGGCAACGGCAACGGATTCCGACGGAACCACCAATGCGGTCACCTACAAACTGGTGAACGCAAACGGTACCGACTACACCGGGACGGAGTTTGCCATTGGTGCCTCCACGGGTATCGTGACTGCGTCGGGTGCGATTGACTTTGAGGCAAGCACCACGACAACGCGCACCATTTACGTCAAAGCCACTTCGGCTGATGGCTCTTCCCAGGTAAGCGACGCGATTGTCATCGCTGTTACCGATGTCAACGAGAAACCGACCGTCGTGGCGTCTTCGCCTTCCGAATTCACTGCGGTGGTCGGGCTGGCACTTACGAATGCTTCGGTTGCTAACTGGTTCAGCGATCCCGACTCAAGTGCCGGCAACAACGGCAAACTTACCTACACTGCGAAGGCTACCGCGGATATGCCGACGGGGCTGCCGAGCGGCTTGTCCCTCGCCGCTGCGACGGGGGCTCTCACTGGAACGGTTGGGCAAACCGGATCGAAGTCCGTCACGATCATTGCAACGGACGGCGGCGGGCTTTTCGTTGAAAAGATCGTCACCTTGAACGCGGTGACTGCGCCGACCTTGTCTGCTAGTTTGCTGGACAATGTTACGAACCTTGATCCCACCTCGAATATCGTGTTGAGGTTCAGTGAAGGCGTTAACCCGGTTGCGCAGAAGTTCATCCGGATCGTGAATGATCCCAACACCACCGCTACAGCAGCGAACGGTTTCCGCGGAGAGACGGCCACCAACACCATCCAGATTGAAGCCACATCATCGCAAGTCACTTTCTCCGCCGACAAAAAAACGGTGATCATCAATCCCACCGCTGATCTCGATCTCGCCAACAATTTCCATGTTGAAATGGACGCGGGCGCGTTTGTCGGGGTCGCGAGCCTCCAAGGGGTCCCGGTTCTTAGCGACCCCGCTGTCATTAACTTCTCCACGGTTGTACCCAAGTCGGCGACAAACCCCTCTCAGCCGGCGGCAACCGATGGCGCAGCCTCCCAGATCATGGCAAGCGATGGCACGCTCGCGGCGAGCCGGCTTTGGCTCGATATCGAAAACCTCGGGAGTCCGTCGGCGCAAAATAAAGTGCCGCTAAACGTAGGGGCCAGCAGCGTCGCGATGGTGGCGAAGGACTACGACCCGACTGGTCCGACTGCAGGGGGATACGACGGAATAAAAACGGGTGACATCTTCCTTGCGGTCACGGGATTCTCTGCCGACGACCTGCTATACATAGATAACCAGAGCGGAGTCGCCAACAGCCTAGACACCGCGAACATATCGAACGCGGGATCCGCGCCGTCCACCATCCAATTTGCCGGTACCGGACTTGGCGGCATTATCGACATCACGATCGCCAACAGTCCTGCAGCGTTCGATACGGTGGCCAGCTTCAGGACACTGCTGCAACTGGCCCAGACAGCACCATCCCCTGTGATTTCTGCCTGACGAGGGCGCCATGCCTATCAAACGCACCAAGTACTTCGTATTGCCGGCAGTTGAAGGTTCTACCGGCGCGAACTTTACAGACTTCGACCTCTCGCTCGGTTCAGTTTCACTAACTGGGCAGGAGGTGACGTTTGTAGGGTCTGCGCTGGTGGATGCAGTTTTTGTCCGGCCAGGGGTGTCGATCGACTTCGTCCTGAGCGGTTCTGGATCGGATGCAGTTTACTTCCCTAGTCGATACGCCGACTACAGCGTGACACTGGCCGGCACCAATATGACGGTTCAGCGAGGGGCTGACAGCACGCTTGAGAAGGTGGTGCTCACCAAGGCTGGAACGGTTGCAATCAGTGACCGACTGGTCTTCTCAGACGGAACCGTCAACTCTCTTTCATTGTTTAACAGCCTGAAGGCGGTTGACCCGGTACCGCTGTCCCCGCCTGCCGGCGAGACATCGCAAGCACCTCAATTTCCAAGCCCGCTTGACGCGAGCGTCAAAGCGTTTGCGTTGGGGGATAGCGGTGACACCTTTGCGCCTAGCAAGCCGGGCGTGAAGATGACAATCGTTGGCAGTTTGTACGCCGACACGGTCTACATTGCGGACGGAGGTAATGTTGACGCAACCCTATTGGGTTCGGGAAAAGACATCATCCATTTCCGTGGTAATTGGAGCGATTACGCCAAAACCGTAGCTGGCAACTATGTGACTTTTACCCGTTCGGTGAACGGTACTACTGAAACAGTGAAGGTCAACAGTGGGTCAGGTGGACTTAATGATCTCCTGGTCTTCGCTGATGGAGCAGCAGGCAGCCAGGCTGCCAAAGTTGCGCTAGTCGCGGCGGGCACGAATACGGCCGGCGTAGCGCTGTCCTCCCTCACTGATTTCAATGGTGCGCTGCGCACCCCTGGCCTTGGCTTGCTACCACTGGCTAGTGCGCTCGACAACCTGACCAATCTCGACGTCAGTTCGAATATCGTTCTTACGTTTCCCGAAGCCGTTACGGCAGTATCTGGTAAGGTCATTCGAATCGTAAACGTCGGTGGTGCGGGATTCCGGAGCGAAAACACGATCAACACCCTGGATGTTGCGGTCGACTCCACCGCACAGGTCCAGATCTCGGGGGCGACCGTTGTTATCAACCCCACGTCGGACCTCGATTTTGGTAATGACTACTACATCTCGATTGATGCGGGCGCGTTCGTAGGTGCGAGTGGAAAGTTGAGCGATGCATTCGAGGGCGTCTCCAGTCTGAACTTTTCGACGGTTACCCCAGGAACCACCAGTCCGAATCTGCCTAATATCAGCAATGCTGCACCGTCCTTCATTATGGGAAGCGGTGGTACGCTGACCCCGAGTTATTCTTACCTCGACATAGAAGGAATTGGCAGTCCTGCAGCAGGTGCAGCCACACCTATTGATCTCTCGACTTCAAACGTCGCGCTGGTTTTCAAGGACCATGATCCCTCGGGGCCGGATACGAACCTTGGCTACGACGGCGTTCGTGCGGGGAACTTTAATATTGCTGTGAACGGATTCGGTGCAGGAGACCGAATTTATGTAGATAACCAAAGCCCAAAGGCTAATAATCTTGGGCTCACTAACTACTCCAATTCCGGTACGTCGCCGACAACTATCCAGTTTGCTGGCAACGATCTGGGAGGCTTCATTTACCTCACGGTCGCAAATTCCAGCGCTGGGTTCTCGGATGCAGCCGCCCTGAAGGCCGCATTGGGTAATGTTTCGTACGACCCCATCGTAAGCGATGGACTGGCCGCAATTGCAGCGGACACCGAGGCGCCTGTTATAGGTACCGCCGCAACGCTCGGCATTACCGAAAACACCACGCGCGTCGCAAATCTGAATGCCAACGAGCCAGTGACCTGGTCGATCGTCGGGGCGACTGGGTCGGTAAGTGCCGATGCTCGTTTGTTCAAGATCGAGGGGAGTAGCACGCTATCTTTCGCGAGCGCCCCGAACTACGAGCAGGTTGGGCGGCAGCCGTCCTATTCGGTGCGAGTATCAGCCACGGACACCGCAGGTAACGTGTCCACGAAGGACCTGACGGTTAACGTGACGGATGTGAATGAGTCGCCGACTGCATCCGGCTCGATCGGGGCGCAAACAGCGGCAGTCGGGGAACCCTTCTCGCTGTCTCTTTCCGGACGATTTATTGATCCTGATTCGGCGGCGACAAACGCAGGCAAGCTCACCTACACAATTTCGCCAGCGTTGCCTTCCTGGCTCACGTTCAGCGAGGCTAACCTTACCCTAAGCGGAACGCCAACCACGTCTGCTGCAGCTGCCTCTTACACTATCAAGGCGACAGATGGCGGATCCCCCGCTCTTAGTGCCACCCAGGCTTTTTCGCTGGTTGTAGCCTCGGAAGTTGTTATAACGGGGTTCAGGGTTTCGGACGGCGTTGGCTCACCAGCGATTGGTAAGTCTGGTGATTCGCTTACTTTTATTGTTCAGATGTCCGAGGCGGTTACGGTATCAACAACTGGAGGCAAGCCGCCGGTCGCTACCTTTTCAATCGATAACGCTACTACGTCTGCGCAGTATCAATCTGGCAGTGGTACATCGCAGTTAACTTTTTCGGGTCCCGCCCCAGCGGGTGTAAGCGGCTCGTTTCAGCTTACAGGCCTCTCGCTTAACAACGGCACAATAGTCGGATCGGGTGCCCGACCGCTCACAACAAGTCTTTTGGGCCAAACGTTTTCTGGGTATTCGGTTGACCACGTGGCCCCGACGATCACGGTGCCGACGCCAATTAAGGCTAGCGAAAATTCCACCACGGTCACGACGCTTACCGCGAGCGAGGCTAATGTAACCTGGGCTCTGGGTACGTCGGGCGATGCATCGCTTTTTCAATTATCAGGCGCGGTGCTCACCTTCAGAGCAAACCAGGACTTTGAGCAAACGACGCGCTCAAACAGTTATTCGGTGCCGCTGGTTGTCACAGACACGGCAGGTAACGTTACCAACCGCACGGTCACGGTCGACTTACAGGACGTTAATGAATTCAAGGTGTCTTCGGTTACCGACCGAGACTCCACTGCTAACTTTATAGCGGAAAATTCTCGAGTCGGAACACCGGTAGGTGTAACAGCGCTCGCTCGCGATCTTGACGGTACCAACAACAAAGTTACCTATAAGCTAGTCACCCCAGACGGAAACGCCGACTACACTGGCGGTGAATTTCGAATTGATTCATCGTCGGGTGTTGTTTCCGTAGCGGGCCTCATCAATTATGAGGCTGGGGCCACAAGAACCGTTCGTATCCGCGCCTTCTCGTCTGATGGATCGCAGACCAACAGCTCGGACGGTGCAAATCCGGATCTGATCGCGACGATCAACATCGGAGATATTGCAGCCGCTCAACCCTTGATTTTGTCCAGCGCGCCGGTGATCAGTCCGACCACTACCGCAATCAGTGGTAAAACTGCCGCCGGACTTTGGGTTAAAGCGTTCGTTGGGTCGGGTAACGCAGCCATTGCGAGTGCCCCAGTGCAGGCAGACAGCCAGGGGAATTGGTCGATGCCAGCGTCTGCGCTGTCGGGGCTTGCTCTCGGTTCTAATCCAGTCAAGTTTGTAGCCACATCAACCCCACAGTCCGTGACTCCGGTGGCTGAGCTTGTTCAGAGTTTGCTTTACTCAGGGGCTGCCAGTTGGACCCAGGAGGCGCTGAAGAACCCTCTGATTCGCGGTACCGTTGACCAAGCTCTGGCGTCAGACGGAAAGATCACACACGCCGAGGCTGTTTCAATCATTGACGCAGCCATCAGCGCGGCAAAAACCGCAATGCCCACCAATACCAAGGTCGGGGCAACGATCCTGGCCGATTTACGCACGCTGTCGACGCGAGGCGACAGTGTGTTCAGTTCGCCCGATCTTACCGGCAAGGAGTCGGGCTATCTAAGTTACGTGTTTGATAAAGTCGTCAACACGTCTGGTGCGAATGCCTTCTTCACAGGCGGAACCACTACACCCACTGCGTTGGGAAATCTGAACGCCGATTCGCCAATCGCATCGCTTGAGAAACTTCGTGATAAATGGCTACTGGGTAAGGATCTTCCGGATCCGCGTACACAAGGCGACACAGCTAACCCTAACGCGACTTCAGCGTCCGGTACGTATAAGACTTTCTCTGGCGTATTGGTGGCAGCCGATGGATTCAATCTGACCGATGTGCAGCAGGGCAATGCGGGAACCTGCTACCTGCTCGCGGCGGCTGCGTTTGTCGCGGAAACTCAGACTTATTCAAAAACGCTCGGAGCCAACGCGCCGAGTGCGTTAAAACCTTACCAAAACGCACTTGACCAGGTCTTTACTGCAAACGCTGGTGAATCACCGACCTGGGGCGTTCGATTTTTTGACCAATACGGCAAAGCTAACTGGGTTACGGTAAACAATCAGCTGGTTGTGAAGAACCCTGACGACACGACAGCCCTGTATGCCAGGCCTGCCAAAACGTCATCAGGTCCCGCTGAGCTGTGGGTGCCGCTGATTGAAAAGGCTTACGCGCAAGCCAATGAGATGGGGATCTTCGGCAGGGAGAAGTCACAAAACGCTTATTTTACGATTGAGGGCGGGCTGGCTGAACCCATTGCGTCTCTCATTGGTGGCGGTGTCAGTATTTACGACTCCACCAACCAGTTGTACAAGCCGAATTTTTTCGTGACGGGCGAGCCGAATATTGCGAAGCGCCTGGCCAACTTTACAACGATCATGAACTCGGGTGAGTCGCTCTTTGTAGCGTCTTTCTTTAAGGCGCCGGGCGAGAAGGACACGTTTGTGTCGGGGCATGCCTACATTGCCTATGACGACGCGCGAACCATACCAAACAACGCGACCGCAAATATCTATAACCCGTGGGGTCCATCGGGCCCAAGCTGGTTATCTCCGTTTGCCTCGAATCTTAACGATCTATATAACAACCAAAGCACATTGTTGGCGTTTCATTCGCCCACAATTCCAACATGGTCTACAGATGGGTGGAAGCTAAACGCGGCGAAAAAAGCGGCGTCTGCAGCGCCTGTCCCCGTGGCATCGCAACTGCGCGAAGCGTCGTCAAGTTCTAACTCGAATGCTAGCCCGAACGCTACCGTCGGGGAATTATCGTCCTCTGCCACGTTCCTGTCGATTGGACCAGGAGTTGCCTCGGCATTCTCAGATAACGGCACCGCGAATACTGCAGACGACCGGCAGGGCGTCTACACCCTGTCGGCAACTCAACAGGGCACTCGCATTGTTTATCTTGAAAAAACGTCGCAGTCGGGCGGTGCCGATCTGATTGCCCTCAAGGGCGCAATCACCGGCGCAACCTCCGCGCAACAGTTTCACGTTGCGGTTCAAAACGCCTTATCCAGCAACGTTGAGGTGCGTTTTGGGCTGAAGCTTCCCGGGGCGGCGGATATTACCGGCGATACTAGGCCTGAAACCGGCGTTACCGTCGCCCTCAAATACCCGTTTGCGGTGGGCTCTCTTCCTGCAAATACCGCCATGATTACGCTCGCCCCGCTTAAAGACGTTGGCGAAATCGAATCAGCCAAGAGTGCGAACGGCGCAGCGGTCGGCGTGCGCGATACGATGCTTAGCTCAGTCGGGCATGCGGTCAGTTTCGATGCGGCAACTGGGGCCGTACTGTATCTGGACCCCAAGGGGCACTGGATGGCTGGCCAGACGGGTAAGCCTGTTTTTTCTGCAGGGGGCGGCTATTCAGAGTTTTATAAATATCTTACGTATGACGCCAATGGAGAGTCAACTCCAGACAAAATCAACAACGATTCTCTTGAAGTTTCGGCGCAGCATATTCAGTCGATCATTGTCGATAACTTGGTAGTTGGCTACGAGCTTTTGGTCAAGTCAAACGAAAACCCGGACGACTTCTTTGTCCTTTACTTTGATGGTTCAGGAGCGTTGGTTTCATCTGAATATCTCAGTGATACTGAAATTCTAGAAGCTGAAGTTGAATACGGGTTCGATGTCAATGGCAACGGCTCGGTTGCTTTTCTTGAGGGCGAAAATTTTGTCAGCCAGGATGTATTCCTTGCGGAGGGTATTGGCGGCGCGCCCGACCTGTACGCCGACGCATACGGCGATCTTGTGCTGGTTGGTTCAAACGGTTCGAAACTTCCGATCAAATATCAGTCGGTTCCGTTGAACACCTATGACTTTGATGAGGAGATCGAGCTTTCCGCGGTGATGGTCGACTCCTCTAACCCGCAACAGCTATTGGTGTTTATCCTGGGGGCCGACGATGAGCTCGCGGCCGTCAAGGTGGGGGCTTCAAGCGGTGAAATCGTGCTTGTAAACGGGGAAATTGATTTCGTCGCCATCACCCCCGCGATGGAGGCCGAACTTGAGAGGCTTTCTGGAATTGATCTTGGGCGCGACGGGGATACCGCCGCACTGTCCCCGCTGATCACAGGTGACGCGTCGGATAATTTTTTCGATACGGCAGGGGATGGAACCAGCGATCGATTCAAGGACAGTTCCGGCGACGATATCTATTTCGCTGGCGAAGGTGACGATCTGTTGCTGGGAATCCTTTTCGAAGAGCGTAATTTCGGTAGCCGCGGGGCGAACACCTTCTTCGGCGGAGAGGGCAATGATCGGATGGCGGGACTGGGCGACGGGGACGTGTTCTTCGGCGGCACGGGTCATGATGCAGTTTGGATTAACGGTGCCAGCACCGCTTATCAAATCTTGCCCGCCACGGCTGGGCAGCTAGCGTTCGCGCAGGAGATCGCCGCAGGGTTCGACGAGCCCGTTCCGACCGGCGGCCATACTATTCGCGAGATAGCCAGTGGTGCTGTGTCCTTTGTATGGGATGTTGAAATTGTTGAGTTTGCGCTGGACGGACTTATTGGGCCGCTGCAACAGACGACACAGTTGCCCTAGGCGTGGCGTCAACCGCGAATCAGGCTGTTAACCCATTCAAGTTGTCGCGGCAGGCAGCGGGTCGCTAAGTCGTATTCCCGACGTACGCGGTCCCGCGCTTGGCCACCCAACCGGGCGCGGAGCGCAGGGTCGTCGAGCAGACGACACACTTTCTCAACCAGACCCTCGGTATCGAAAAAGTCTGCCAACAGGCCATGTTCGCCGTCTGTAATCACTTCCTGAACCGGCGAGGTTCGGCTTGCAACAATTGCGCACTCGATGCTCATTGCCTCAAGAAGGCTCCAACTCAATACGAACGGGTAGGTTAGGTAAACATGCACCCGACTGAGTTGCAACAATTGAACGAAATCGGGGTAGCCCAGTTTTCCAACGAAGTGAACCCTGGACAAATCGATTCGGTCGCGAACCTCGTCAAGAAAGATATTGCGCCATGTTTTTCCGGTGGGCGGTGCCGCACCGTAGCTGGTTCCGTCCCCGCCCACGATAAGAACCCTTGCGCTAGGACGTCGGCGCAACAGTTCAGGCAGCGCGCGCATGAACACGTGGTATCCACGATAGGGCTCAAGATTACGGTTCACGAAGGTAATGATTTCGTCGTTACGAGTAAGCAGTCGGTCGTTCAGACGCATCGTGACCTGTGGCTTGGGGGCAAGCAGATTGGTGTCAATGCCATCGTGAACGACATCAATCGTTGGTTGCAGCCGTGCCGGATAAAGGCTGCGTTGCCATTGCGTGGGCGATATGCCGCGGGTTGCGTCTTCCATCGCAAGCAGCTGGTTCACGTTTTTCAGGCGCAGTCGGCCACTGTTTGCAAGCGGTTCGCTCGTCGGCGGAAATTCTGGGTCGAACCCAACGTCGGCCCCGTCACTGCTATAGAAAAATTCGCAATACAAACCAATGGGTACGCCAGGCCAAACGTCTGGCAGCAGCAGCGTTTCGCCCCAGCCAGGGTGCGCGATGATGGCATCGGGCACGAAGTTTTCTTCGCGCAGTTTCAAAGCCAGCCTGGCCATGGCTTCGGCTCTGATCAGTTTGGGTTGAAGGTCAGTGAGCCAGGGGTGACCGGCACCACCGCCTGGTGGGCTGACGCGGTAACCGCGAACAGAGATCCCCTGCCACGAAGTATCGTCTCCGATTCGAACGCCTATGACGCGATGCTCTTTCGAGCGAGCCAGCGCGGGCGCGAGATGGCGATACTGACCTGGAAAATTCTGATGAACGAAAAGAAAATTGGCCATAAAGCGTTCAAGAATCGACAAAAATGCTGGTGATGGACATTAACCAATTTGTGCGCGAGGTGTGCGTTGTTTCGCGTATCGCATACGCTGCCGCGCGGTTCGTGCGCAATCGAACCACCTAATCCTAGACCATGGTCGCGCAATCAGCCCTGGAAGTCAGCGATAAAGTCTTGACCTTGATGGACTACTGGTCAGGTCGCGCATTTTCCAGCCTGACAGCATTGCGATTTCAATCTGGCGTGCTGCAGGCCACGATTGGCGCCGGTACTGCGCAAGCGGTGCGGGGCGTATCTTTATCCCAGCCCAACCTTCTGCAACTGCTGGACTCAGACCCGTCCACAGGAAATGCGCCGTTCTTCTCGCTCGCCCTTGAGTCAGTTCCGACGTTTAGTCAGCCGGTTTACGCAACGCTCGAATTGGGTGCAGAGGCGTCTGCGCTGCTAGCCCCTGTCTCTGGGTCGGTGGCGGTACGGGTCGAGACAGGCCCCGACAACATCACGCGCATTGCGGTCGACGGCGCTTCTCGCAAGGTTAAAGATTCGGTTCAGATTGAGTTGAGCGACGGCCTTGTTCTTGGTGCTTCTCGCGTCGATGCAGCGGGGCGCACGTGGCTCGACTTGCAATTTCTGTCGCTGCTTGCAAATGTCACTGCTGGCGCACAGAACCTTCGAACGCTCTTCATGCTGTCCGAGGGCGAGGCAGGGTTCTACATTCGATTCAAAGATTTCCCGCTTCAGTTCGGTGGCCAGAGCGTGCAGGAGTTGCGCGCGTCGATCATTCTCGATTCAACGCCTAACTTCGCACCGTATCTGGTCGGCGCTGCTTCTGGAACTGCTAAGTCCTTTACCGTGCAGGCAGGGCGCTCATTGGCGCTGGGCAAGACCCTGTTTTATGGAGACGATTTTCAGACGGGCGCAGGCGTCGCGCTGGGCCTCGATTTGGTGGATCCTGCGTCGAATTCGCCAACAGCGTCGACCGCCATTTCGGCCTGGATTACGGAAGGGTTCCGCCCGGTGCTTGTGGCTGAACCTCCTACCGGTAAGCTCCTGATCGAAGGGCAGGGCTGGGTGGCATTTCCCTCGTTCACACAGGTTTCGACTGAGGTCAACCCCGTTTCGGCAGGTGGGGTAGCGACCACCGAACCGTTTGTTCGGTTCGCTGATCGGGTGTACCGCGCGCTAACTGGCGATGAGCTCAGCCGGTTACAGTTCAGCGTCCGCGGCGAGGAGGCACTCGCGCATCCCGCCACCAACCTCTCATTCATTATCCGCGACGCTCAGGGCGGGATGTCTGGCGATACCGTAGCCAAGCTTTCGCTCACTTCCGCTTCGGTTGAAGGCAGGGTCGTTGACTGGAAATCGCTGCAACCGCTGCCCGGGGTGACCGTGCGACTGACCCCGGAAACGGCGCGATCCGACAGCGTTATCGTTGAACAGGTGTCCGCCCTTAATGGATCATGGTCGTTGCCTGGGCTCGATTTTGACCGCTTCGTTGCATCGGCGTCGCTGGGTGCAAACCAGAGCCAAACCACCAATGCCGTTTCCGCGGCTGATGTGTTGCACGCGCTCAAACTTGCCGCGGGTCGAGGCTCCGCGACCGTCCAAGAGCCCCTCTCTGTGCAGGCGGCCTATCAGCTGATGGCAGCCGATTTTGATTCCAACGGGTCTGTCGAAGAGTCTGACGCGGCACTGATTCTGCGCGCGGCGCTTGGAGAGCATGACGGCCCTCTGCCCCGGTGGCAATTCATTCCAGTGCCCGGGCTGGCCTCGAACGGGATGCAATCGGGGTTGCCTGCGCTCCCCGCCGATACCGCCGGGTACGCCTTTGAGGCCCAAATCCAAACCCGGATCGACTGGGTCGGCGTCTTGCTGGGAGACGTCGATGGCAGCTGGGCGACAACGTCTAGTGCGGGGACGGCGCCAATGACAATCAACCCCTTGGATCCTCTTTTCGGGGAATGACTGCCTTGCATGTGTTCTGGCTGACACCGGGGTCCTTAATGACGCAAATGTCTCGGGCTGGACAAAAAATTCAGAGGCGCATTGACAGCGTCTTCTGATATCCTCGATTGACTCATTTTTGAGAATCCGCGCAACATGTCTACCACCCTCCCGCCTCGCTTGAAGTCGCCCGTCTCGGTCTTTGACCTTGCGTGGAGCCAGTTGCCTTCGGGCAAGCTCGCCCTTGAGATTTGGGTGAAGGAAGGCCTTGAAGAGACCGCGTTTCGCGGGTTGGTTGACGCTGCCTTCAAAATTACTCTAGACCCTGCCGATGCAAGCTTGGCAACGGGCGCCGGCACCTATCAGATTCCTTCGGGGTGGACGGGCATGGTCGGTGGGGGATCCACCATCATCGCTGTCATGTTCAACAGCATCGAGAGCACCACAACGCCAGGACAACAAATCTATACCCCACCCAAGATCGAGACCTCGGGTGAACGAGCGGGCATGCAAAAACTGTTGTCGCTCGAGCTGGACGTTAAGCCGCTTGTTAAAGAAATAAGCCCTGTCTCGGTTCAGGTCGACTATTTCACAGATGACACTGCCCAGGCGTACGCAGCTTCCTCATCGGCACCCGGGTCGATGGTCATTTCTAAGCCAAACTTCAAAATTGAGGTACCGGGAACGACCGTCATAACCGGTGACGAGAGCGGAAACACCCTGGATGCGGGCGTTTCGGCGCGGGCGCTGGTTTTGGGGCGCGGTGGCGACGATACCGCCTCTAATCTGAGCGCAGGAGACACCTTCATCGGCGGGCAGGGCACTGATCTCGCCCGGCTTGGATTCGCTTCCGCGGGGACTGTTACGAAACTTGCAGGGCCAGCACTGGTTGGGTCGGTTGCGTCAGCGGCAGGATCCTCCTTCGAGCCCGGCTATCCGCTTTTCGCAATTGGGCCAGCGGGAACCGATCTCGCCGCAGGGACTTTGGTGCAGGCAGAGGCCGTTCAGTTCGCGGGTGCCTCGTCGGCGGTCAATCCTCTGTCTCTACTGAATCTCGGTGGCCCCCTCAAGCTGGTTGGAACAGGCGGCCCCTCCAGTTTTTCATCTTTAAAACTCGCGCTCGCTTCGGCAACCGCGGGCGACACGATTGTCGTTTCGCCAGACCATATTGAATCCGGCAGTCCTCTGCTGACAGTGGCGGTGGATAACCTTCGGGTGCTGCTGCTGAACTCAGAGGCTCCGGTGATAGCGTTCCAACTCGCGGAGAGCAGTCAAGTCACACGCCTCACGGTGTTGGGGGTGGGCGCAGCGGACCTCTTTGGTAACTCGCATTCCAATGTTTTGATTGGTAATGCCGCATCGAATCTCATCGATGGCGGCGCGGGCAACGACACAGTTCTCGGTGGGGGTGGAGACGACTTTTTACTCGGCGGAACCGGAAACGATTACCTGGACGGTGGCGCCGGCTGGGATTCCGTTTTGGGCGGATCAGGTGCGGACATTCTGTTCGCTGACGAAGGAGGGCTTGCAAATACGGCCAACACCACGCCGTCTCTTTCCTCGCAGGGGCAAAGCGACATGCTGATGGGTGGCTCGGGTGGAGACGTACTGATTGCAGGCGCCAGCGAGGTGGGTGCACCGATCCGAATGCTGGGAGGCCCGGGGGCGGATGTTTTTAAAGTGGTGAGCGTGGCCGGAGTAGACGGCAGTGCGGATCGGCCCGATCTGCTGCTGCGCGCGCATGTTGGGGACTTGACTCAGTTGGATGGCCTGGATTTTTCGGCCTTGCGGGCGGGATCCGTATCCGATCCAGGGAATTCGCTGGGCACAATCGCGACGCGCGTCAACGTAGCAAGCGGCGGGGACGCAACTGTGTCGGTCGCGGGACTCGTAGTTCAAGGCTTGCAGCCAGTTTCTGCTGACGCAGCAAGTCGGCCGAGTGCGCCGTTTTCGCTTCTCGCATCAGGTAGCCAGCTCTTGCTGTCCACGGGAAGCCTTGTCAGCTCGGCTGAAGTCGCCTCCGACCTGGCGTCCAAGGCAATCTCGCAGGGGATTGCGCTTTCCAAAGGATCGGCCGCACCCTATTCGCTATCGTCACAAGAGATATTTGAATCGGTAGCTAGCGTCTACGTCAATCACGAACAGTTGCTCGCTCAAATCTACGCCGATCTGTACTCCTGAGCGGCTTGCAGGCGCACATCCCGCCAGATTCCCTATTAAGGCGCTACACTCCTTTTTGTGACTGAAATCGACCCTAGCCAAGCCTCCGAGCGGTTCCTTCCTGATCCCTACGAAGCCTGTCTGCTGCGCGTTCTCGCCGCGAACGACAAGGCCATGTCGCGCGCCTCGTTGCGGTCGCAGGTAATTCGTCTCGACCGTCCGTGGACGCAGGCCGACTTCGTAGAAGCACTTTCGAGCCAGGGATTCCAGGTTCGGGAGCAGCGTATTCAGGCCACCACGATAGGCGGTTCACAGCTTCCAGCGTTGGTCGCGCTTCGCCCTGACCGCAGGCCCGGCCTGCTGCTCGCCGGGCTCGATGGCGTCGTAACGCTGTTTGACCCCACCTCGGGCGAGACAGGCGCCGCCACCGAGGTCAGTCGCGACGCACTTGGCACCTTGGTTGCCGACGACGCCGTGTTGACTATCTCGGCGCCCTTGCGGATGCCATCCGAGCAGTTGGATGTGCCGCGAGGCCGCTTCGGACATTGGTTTTGGGGCCCGCTTTCCACGGCTCGGTCGCTCTACGTACAGGTCGGACTCGCAGCGCTGCTCACCAACGTCTTCGCACTGGCAACCTCAATCTTCACGATGATCGTCTACGACCGCGTGTTGCCAAACAACGCGATCGACTCGCTGATTGCCTTGATCGTGGGTGTCTCGATTGTCTTTGTCAGCGATTTCGTCATCCGTACGTTGCGTGGCTATTTTCTGGATGTGGCGGGCGCCCGCGCCGACATGGTCATCGCTGACTCGCTATTCGATCACGTGCTCGATCTTGAGATGCGGGCACGTCGCGGCTCCACCGGCTCGCTCGCCAACGTCATGAAAGAGTTTGAGTCGGTGCGCGAATTTCTGACCTCAGCAACGCTTACCACCGTGATCGATATTCCCTTTGCACTGCTTTTTGTGGGGGTGATCTGGATGATTGGAGGGCCGATGGCCTACGTGCCCCTCATCATCATTCCCGCGATGCTGCTGGTTGGAATTGCGCTCCAACCGGCCATGCGGCGCCTTGTTCAGACAGGCTACGAAGATGGTCAGACCAAGCACGCAGTGCTGGTTGAATCGATTGCAGGGCTGGAAACCATCAAGTCGCTTGGAGCGGGCCCGGTGATGCGTGCTCGTTGGCAAAAGGCGATCGCGCACCAGGCGCGCATCGGACTCAAGACCCGCTTCCTCGCGCAATTTGCAGGCAATTTTGCTAATTTTGCCTCGCAGGGCTCGCAGGTGGCCGTCGTCTCACTGGGGGTGTTTCTGGTGGCGAAAGGGCAGATCGGAATGGGCGCGATCATCGCCTGCTCGATACTGGCTGGTCGCGCCATAGCACCGCTTGCACAGCTGGCTCAGTTGCTGACGCGTGCTAACCAGTCCTACGCCAGCTACAAGGCCCTCGCGAAACTCATGACGGAGCCACGGGAGCACGCGCCCTCCCGGAGCGTCATGCCTCGTGATGTGCTGGATGGGTCGATTGAACTGCGTCAGGTGTCGTTCCGGTATCCGCAGCAGCAGGCGGGCGGCCTAAACGGAGTCAGTCTGAAGATCGCCCCGGGTGAGCGGGTTGCCGTGGTCGGGCGCGTCGGCTCGGGAAAAACCACTCTGGCCAAGCTTCTTCTGGGCCTCTATTCGCCGGCGGATGGGGCGGTTCTGGTGGGGGGCTCTGATGTCCGACAACTCGATCCAGCTGATCTGAGAAGGAACATCGGGGCCGTCATGCAGGACATATGGCTCATGACGGGAACGGTGCGGCAGAACATTGCGTTGGGCGCTCATCATCCCTCTGATGAGCGGGTGGTCGAAGTCGCCCAGATCGCTGGGGTTCATGATTTCATCAGCGTGCATCCTGATGGTTACAACCTGAAGCTCGGTGAGCGCGGTGAGGGGCTGTCGGGTGGCCAGCGCCAGGCCATTACCATCGCCCGTGCATTGGTGGGCCAGCCGCCAATCCTGTTGCTCGACGAGCCAACCAGCGCAATGGACATTAACGCCGAAAGGCAGCTGATCGAGCGGCTGAAGAGCGCCATCGGTCCCTCCACACTTTTGGTCATCACGCATAAGGCAACCCTGCTCGAACTGGTTGACCGTGTCATCGTCATGGAGCAGGGCAAGGTCATTGCCGATGGTCCGCGCGATAAGGTGCTCGGGGGTGGCGGGGCACAAGGATCCGGTACGCCCTCGGGTCCAGCGCCAGCCCCATCCGTGCCGCCCTCCGGTACCGACCGCGCTGCCAGCCGAGCGGTTGACCCACCGCCTGCCTCGGCACCCAGGAGGCCGGCACCCGCTTCAGCGCAGTCATCCGATGTTCGCGCAGCGCTTTCTGCACGCCCGCTCGGTGTTCAGGCAGCAGGCCCTGGGGCGCTGGAAGTCGTCGTTCCACCGGTTAGCCGTAGCAAATAGGCGCTCAAAGCGAAGCTCATGCGACCCTCAGGCGACACCATTTCAGCAGCGCTGCAGGAAAACGACCTGCGCCGAAGCGCCAGTTGGCTGCTGTACGCCGTGCTCGGATCCGTTGTTGCTTTTTTCGTCTGGGCGTCCACGTTTCATCTGGATACTGTCACGCGGGCGCAGGGGCGCGTCATCCCGTCGGGGCGGGTGCAGGTCGTTCAAAGTCTGGAAGGCGGGGTTGTCCAGGCCATTCATGTGAAGCAGGGACAAAAGGTGGCCGATGGGGCTGCGCTGGTCTCGCTTAGTTCGGTGCAGGCCGACGGCGATTACCAGGCGCGTCGTCAGCAGCGTTTTGCCTTGCTGGCCAGATCCGCGCGGCTTCGTGCTGAACTGGCGGTCACTGCGCTCAAATTCAGTCCCGAACTCGAGCGCGAGGCAAAAGAATTCGTGTCGATTGAGCGTGCCGCGTTCAACGCGCGTGCCGATGAGCGCAACGCGCAGATCCGGGTACTTGACTCGCAGCGTGAGCAGCGCAGCCGGGAAATCGAAGAAACGCGGGTCGTGATCCAAACCTCTGAGCGAACGCTGGCGCTCGCTCGCGAGGAGCGCAGGATTCTTGCGCAACTGGTCAGCCGGGGGCTTGAGCCGCAAATCGAGCTGGTAAGGCTGGACCGGGGGATTGCCGAGGTGGAAGGGCGGCTTGAATCGGCGCGGTCAGCGATCGTCCGGCTTGAAGCCGCGTTGGCAGAGGTCGTTGCGCGAAAGGACGCAACGCTTCGTCAACTCGCAACCCAGGCTCAGGCCGAGTTGAACCAGACCACCGCCGAGCTTCGATCAATGGAAGAGGTGATGCCTGCGCTGGCCGATCGAGTCGGTAGAACCGAGCTCCGGTCGCCCGTTAACGGGATCTTGAATCGCCTGATGGTGACCACCGTGGGCGGCGTGGCGCGGCCTGGTGAGCCGATCGCCGAAGTGGTGCCGGTTGATGACCAGCTGGTTTTTGAAGCGATGATCCTTCCGCAGGACATCGGGTTTGTAAAGATTGGTCAAAAGGCGCGAATCAAAATTTCAGCCTATGACTTCTCGATTTTCGGAGCCATGACGGGTACGGTCGTTCAGGTTAGTCCCGACGTTGTCACGAACGAGCGCGGGGAAAGTTTCTACATGGCCCGAATCGAGACCGACGCGCCAGTGTTGCAGGTCGGAGAGCGTGAACTCCCGGTTCTTCCAGGCATGCAGGCGCAGATTGACGTGATCACCGGTTCCAAGACAGTCCTTCAGTATCTGTCGAAGCCGGTTGTTGCGGTGCAGGAGAACGCTTTCCGTGAGCGTTAAAGTCGGGGCGGTGCGGCGATCGCTGTTTGCAGCCGGGGTGTGTTGCCTGCTGGTTGGCGCGAGGGTTGGGCTGGCGCAGCCGGCCGGCTTACTGTCCGGTCAGCAGGCTGGCGGCCCGAGTACACCGATTCATGAACAAGTACCCGGGCTGGGTGAAGCCCAAATCGGATTCCTCGAGACTTTGCGGTCATCGCGGGACAAGGCCGAGCCGCAGGCGAGCGAGCGGCAGTTTCGCAGTGCCGTTCGGGAGGCGGTCAAACGCCACCCGGAACTTCAAGGCGCTGTGGCGGCGCGGGTTGGGGCCCGCGGCTTCACCGACGAGGCGAGGGCCAGCCTTCGCCCGCAGGTATCGGGGCAGACCGACGGCGGCTGGCGCTCGTTTGATGCCAACAGGCTGTTCGGTGTTCCCGAGCGACGTTACAACAGTGCCGGATGGGGGCTGTCATTCAGGCAACTGCTGTTTGACTTTGGCGCTGCCGAGTCGGCGGTTCGATCGGCTGAAGCGCGCGAGCGGATCGCAGCTGCCAGGTTGGAGGCACGCCGGTCCGAACTTGTGCTTCGCGCTGTACAGGCCGCCATCGAGTTTGAAACCGCCCGGCTGCAAGGCTCGCTTGCGCGGGAAAACGAGCGCGCCCGCCTTGCGATCGCGCAATACGTGCGCGAGCGATACGAGCTGGGAGGTGGGTCGCTCAGCGACGTCCTTCGTGCGCAAGCCCGGGTTGCTGACGCACAGGCGGGATCCGTCGCGGCGCTGACGCGGGTTGAATCGGCTGCTGCAGGCTATCGCGAAATCTTTGGGGCGGACCCGGTGGATGCGGCGGGGCCCATGCGGGCGGTCGAGTTCTCGGACATGGGTTCTATCGGTCAGATGGCGGCCGGATTCGCGACAGTTCGCGCAGCCGCTGCGGCGCGCGAGGCTGCGCAGGCGGAATTAAAGTCGGTGGCTGCCCGAGCGCTGCCGCAGTTGAACTTTGAAGGAACCTTTACCCGGCGCGATCAGGTCGGTGACGGTTGGCCCGCTAACGATCGGGCGGCCCTGCTTGCTTTTCGGTACGACTTCTACACAGGAGGCGCAGCCCAGGCCCGCGAGTCGCAGGCGCTTGCCCGGCTCGATCAGACTGAACAGGAGTACCAGTCTGCGGTGCTGTCGTTCGAGCGGTTCGCATCGCAGGTGCTGGCTGAGGCCAGGGTCTCCGACCAATTGGTGCGCGCCCGCATCGAGGCGGTGGAACTTGCTGCGTCGTCTTTGCGTGCCGTGCGCGAGCAGTTTGCCTTTCGCAGAGGAACGCTCTTAGATCTTCTTAACGCTCAAGAGGTGCTTCAAGCAGCCGGACGGGATTTGATCGACGCGTATGCTCAGCAGATTATTGGCGGTTACCGGGTGTTTTACGTAGCATCACGGCTTGACGCAAGGTTTGGACTGACTGATTAATCGGGTTCTTGTGCGAGCTTCCGGTCATGCAACTTGACGGCAAAAAGTGTGCTTAATTTCTCAGTCTTGCAGGCGACGCGGTGCTGTGCATCAAGTAAGATACAAGATTGTGGTGAGTTTAGCTGGGGGATAGCCTTGCTCGTCATCCCGGTCGACCTCCTAATACCTTTCAAATGACAACTCCGTCGACGTTTGCGGTTGGTTTGGCGCTTGCGCTTCTGGCAACGCTTGCTGCAACCGAGATTCTGCGCAGGCTCGCACCCCGATTCGGGCTTCTTGATCGGCCTGGTGGGCGTAAGCAGCATCGCTCTCCCACCCCAGTGGTTGGGGGGCTGGCCATGGCGGCAGGGTTGGGGGTTTGTTGGGCATTGCTGCCGGAAACCCGGCCGCACGTTGCCTGGTTGCTGGGCTTTGTCGCCTTCGTACTGCTCGGCGCGGTTGACGACCTGCTTCATTTGCGGGCCGGTTCCAAGTTCCTGATCCAGGCTTTTATCGCCAGTTGCGTGGTTATTGTAAGCGGTGTGGCGTTGCCATTCCTGGGTGAAGTGTTGCCTGGCTGGGTGGTGTGGCTCGGTGCGCTCTCAATTCCTTTCGCGGTCTTCGCCATCGTCAGCGTCATGAATGCGGTAAATATGAGCGATGGGGTGGACGGCTTGGCCGGTTCCCTTGGCGTGGTCGCGCTTCTGTCGCTCGCCCTGATGTCTTCGCTGGCCGGGCACGCCATCACCGCGTTTCAGGCGCTTCTGCCTGCGGCGGCGTTGCTCGGATTTCTAGCCTTCAACGTTCGAGGCCCCAAAGGCGTGCCGGCCAGGGTGTTCATGGGCGACGCGGGAAGCCTTAGTCTGGGTTTTCTCATTGCCGTATTTGCGCTGGTGGTCGCCTCGCCTGACCGGGTGGGGGTGCCGGCGGCGGTCGTTATCTGGTGTTGCTTCATACCGCTGGCAGACGGGCTTTCGGTCATTCTCAGGCGCATGTCCAGGCGTTCTGGCGCAATGAGTCCGGGCCGGGATCATCTGCATCACCTGCTCCTCGCGAAGGGGCTCAGCCCAGGCGGGGTTGTGGTTGTTGAGTCGGGTCTAGGTCTGACGGCAGCCCTGCTGGCAATCATGGGTTGGCAAGTCGGGCTGGCGGATTGGGTGCTGGTGGCGGCCTTCTGTGGTGGTTTTGTCGCGTTCCACCTTGCCGTTTCGCGCGCCTGGTCTGCCGCAACGGCTACCCAGGTTCCGCTGGTTGAACCTGCCTCGTTTGAGACTCGGGCGGCGGTCAACCAAAGGCCAGTTTAAGGCATGCATCAAGACGTTCAGGAATCCCGGGAATTCATCAGAGGCCTCTTTTTTTTGATAGCAATCCCTGAATCTACAGCAACGTCGATTTTCAGAGCTAAACTCCAAGTTTGGCGTTCTATTCGAATCCAACGAACTGCACAGGGTCGGTCATGACACAATCAGGCGCTCCGAAAACACTACGAGGAAAGGCCGCCAGGCCGACATCCCTGGGCACCTCTGTTCCTCAGCCAGAGCAACTGGCACTTTTGCTTGACCCGCTGTCCAACCCCACCATCCCAAGCGCAAGCGCTCAGGCGGGTGTGCCTGCGGCCAAGGCACCTAGAGCAGGCAAGGACAAGCGCGTCCCAGGGCAGGCAGAAGAACCGACCGTTCAAACCGATTGGATGGCTGACGCCGACGAGGTCATCTCGGCGCCCTCGGGTCTTGCCTATGACGCCTCTAATACGGTTCTGGTCGCGCAGGCGGCCGGCGCAGGTGCAGGGTCGACCTCAGGCAACTCCGACGCCGCTGGCTCAGCTTCGTCCAGCAGCGGTTCCAGCGCCGGGTTGTTCGGGGTCACGCAGGCAGAAATCGCCTCGATGGCACCCGCGTTATTCGCATTTGGAGCCGGCGCGCTCGTCCTGCGAGAGGCCACGGCAAGTTCCTCCTCTGCGACACCGGCGGTCAATGAGCCGCCTGTGGTTGTGACGTCTCTGGCCATTCTCAATGCGGGCGTCAAGGCTGACGAGGGGTTGCCGGTCACGTTCAAAATCGGCGCGTTCCGTGATCCGGAAGGCGGACGGCTTTCGTTCAAGTTTGCGGTTACCACCGCCGCCGGGCAACCGGTAGACACCTCCGGCTGGACGTTCACGTTGAACGAGGTGGATCAGACAGTGGTGGTCACCGCGCCGCTCGGGGCAAAGGGTGATTACAAGATCACCGTCACGGCAACTGACGTAGCAGGGGCCTCCAAGGCGGACACCTTCGAGGTCACGTTCGCCAACAGCGATGCCGTTAAAACGATCGACGGTTACTTAAAGGGCGCGTTGGTTTTCCGTGATCTTGATAACGACGGCGTCTGGGATCACGGTCCCATCAATTCAGTTTCGGTCACTGAATCAAATGGCAACTACACGGTTGTCATCAACAACGGCGCGGCGTTCTCCGCAGAGCCCTGGGGAATCACCAACGCGCGGGGCGAGTCGCCTACCATCGGCGCAGGCGGTGGCAGCGGGAACCAACCGCTTCGGGCCGTTGCCTGGACGTTTGGTGGGGCCGTTAACGGTAATCAATCCGTCGTCCTCGAGACCATTGACGTTTCCACCAACCGATCCTGGAACGGTGGATACACCTCTCCTGCCAATTCGGCGATCGTCAACCCTCTGTCAACTTTGGCGGCTGCGGTGGGCGATGCTGGCAAGGTTCGAACGGCTCTAGGGTTGGGCCCAAGTATTGATCCGTTCAACACCGACCCGCTGGCGGTTGCAGCGGACGCCACAAGCGTCGAAGGTGCGCGTGATTCGCTGCGGGCGCAGGCGGCGTCCATTCAGGTTGCAAATATTCTTCGCGTCGCGCAGGAAGCAGCGGGCTCTGTGGGTCTGACCAACGCGGCGAAGGTGGCCGAGGTTGTGGGCTCACAACTGGTCGGTAACGGTCTTTCACGGGTCGATCTAACGTCGGCTGCAGGGCTCAAGAATGTTCTTGATCAGATTGCTACCCTGGCGACAGGCAATGCCGCAACAGCTTTGAAAGCAGCGGCCGAATCGGTTGCCAAAGGCCTGGCCGCTGTAAACACGGTCATCAATCAGGGGGTTGAACAAGCGATTACCCGTGCTACCAGCTTTGAAACTTTCGACGTCGGTGCGGCGCTGTCGTCGGCTGTTCAGTATCAGATCGTTGCCCAGGTATTGCTGGCGCAGGCGGCTGCCAAGGCGGTCACTGGTGTCGCCCTCACTGGCGACACCAGTTTGGTGGGAACCGCCTTCGCGTCTTTAAGTGATCTGACCAGCGGCGATCTAAACAAGGTCAACAGTTACCTGGACTCCGCCATCATCCAGACGCGGGCCTCGGTCGGAACACTTTTCCTATCCTCTGCCCGAACAGTTGCTGCCACCGCCATCGACGATAACGCGTTTGCCTTGTACAAAAGCGCTACGGAGAAGGGTGGCGTGAGCGGTAATTTGCTCAGCAACGATCTGGTTCCCATCGGGTTCAGCAAATCACTGTTTTCTGCCCGGGTCGGTAATGAACTGGCTGTAACCCCAACCTACACAGCCATTACCGGAACCTCGTTTTCTTCATTTACCGGTGCTCACGGCACGCTGAAGCTGTGGGCTGACGGTCGCTATGAATACACCGTTACAACGACGCTGACTCAGCCCGATACGGTCGTTGAGGATACCTTCAGTTACCGGCTGTCCGCCGACGGCGGCACCACCACGCTCGCGGACACCGCCCGCTACGATTTCGGCTCGCTGGTCATTAAGGTCAGCAATCGAAACGATCCCCCGGTCGTGCAGCTGCTGCAGGGTGAAGTGTTTGAGCAAGGAATCGGGGTTGACCCACTGGCGCGAGACAAGGCTGCGTTCAACCTGCTCCGTGCAGGTACTGACCCTGAGGGCGCAACGCTGCAGCTCGGTTCGGTAAGTTTCAAGCCGCAGGTAGGGGCAGTGCGTTCGCTGGGCGCTGAATCAGGGGCCGAAATTCTTGGCGAGTTTGGTACCCTGAAGCGGGTCGGGCTCACCGGTGAGTTCGTCTATACGCTCAACCAGGCGCTCGCCGATTTTCTGACGGCTAGCGATACGCGCACCGAGGTTTTCACATTCTCGTTGTCCGACGGGGTAAAGAGCACGTCGAGCTCGGTGGTGGTTACGATCCGGGGCGCAAACGACGCGGCGCCAACCGAGAACCGCGCGCCTGTCGGTTTCGACAAAACCATCATCATTCAGGAAGACACGGCCTACACGTTCAAGCCGGCTGAAGACTTCCTGTTCCGAGATCCTAATCCCCAAGATACGCTCGCTAAGGTCAGGATCGTTCAGCGTCCGTCGTCCACCGCAGGCACGTTGACCCTCGACGGGCAGGCGGTTCAGGATAACCAGCTGATTGACGCCGCAGCGCTCAACAAGCTGGTATTCACGCCAGCCGCCAACTTGAACGGCTCGGAAGTTGCCAAGTTCACCTTCCGTGTGGTCGATGCGGGGGGGCTTGAGTCGGCGCCGGCGAAAACGATCGCGTTCGACATCAAGGCGGTCAATGACGCACCGGTTGGAACGGCGGATACGCTCGCAGCCACGGAGGACACGCCGATCACCTACACCGCAGCG
>Ga0194129_10002908_pt1 | contig 24702 bp, 22 predicted proteins | sample TA2KigCa35mmetaG_FD_150862 | JGI IMG/M metagenome (GOLD analysis project Ga0194129, IMG submission 150862) | Freshwater microbial communities from Lake Tanganyika, Tanzania - TA2015038 Kigoma Deep Cast 35m | ecosystem: Environmental > Aquatic > Freshwater > Lake | place: Tanzania: Lake...
GGTTTAATTGGTATCATCTTTACCTTTTTCAATTTCAAATTTGTCTACTGATACGTCATATAACTATACTTATAATAATAGTAATGGTGTATTTGTTTTAACTTTTTTAAATACTTCAACAAGCGGAAGTAATAATTCAAGCTTAAGTATTAATTTTTTAAGGAGTGTCACAGCAAATATATTGACTGTTGGTGGTGGCGGTGGTGGCGGTGGTGGTGGATATGCTTATAATTTTTATTTAGGTGGTGGCGGTGGTGGCGGTGGGCGTTATAATACTTTATTGGAAACTTCTTTAAACGGAACATATAACGTTCAAATCGGATATGGAGGAGCTGGAGGTTTAGGTTCGTCAATAAATCCGGGAAGCAATGGCGGACAAACTATTTTTGGTTCATTATTGACGTCAAATGGCGGAAATGGTGGAAAACCCTATAATGGTGGATCTGCAACAGGAGGAAGTCCAAACGGAGGAAATGGCGGCTATATGCTTAATCCATCAACCAACGGAGGCTCAACAAACTATGTGTCGATAAATAATAGTAACTATTATTTTGGTGGTGGTGGTGGAGGTGGATCATATAACTCCCAAACCAGTAACTCTAAAGGTGGGTTAGGAGGAGGTGGTGGCGGTGGGAATTTATCCGGATTAAACAATGGTCAAGCATATTACGGACCAAATAATATATATTATCCAATATCTTCATCTGCAAACGGTTTAAATTATACTGGTGGAGGAGGCGCTGGAGGAAATGGAAATGGAAATTCATACACTACCGGTGGAAGAGGAGGATCAGGAATAGTATGCGTATGGTTTAATTGGTCATGGTAAAACAATTAATTTAAAAATATATTTAAATATAAATCAATAACATATATTTAAATGTTTAAAGCAATTAAAAAACAAATTAATGAAAAATCAGAAGAGAGACTTGGTTGGGACGAATATTTTATGTCAATTGCTCTCCTTGCTTCTCAGCGAAGTCCGTGTCAAAGGCTAAATGTTGGTTCCGTAATAGTAAAAAATAACCGTCTTATTTCTATGGGATACAATGGATTTTTACCTGGCGCACCACATATTTCTCGTGTTCAAGATAACCATGAGCAATCTATAATCCATAGTGAAATAAATGCTATTTCTGATTGTGCTAAACGTGGAACAAGTTTAGATAATTCAATAATTTACATAACTCATTATCCGTGTGTAAATTGTTTTAGATCTATCGCTTCTTGTGGCATTAAAGAAATTATTTATTTAGATGATTATAATAATAATCCAATAGTTAATGAACTGGCAAATGATTCAAATATTATAATAAAACAACTAAAATAAATAAAAGTTAATTATTGGGACATTTTGAACCGTAACATTTATTTTCAAAATAATAATAATCTAACGGGATAGACTTACCGTTTTTGTCACTATTAAATGTTGGTCCTGTTGCTGTTCCAGCCATACATTTTTTCTTACTCGTCCAGACACAACAAGACGTATCATTACAATTATTTTCAGTTAATTTACCACACGATTCGTTTAACTTTACACTGTTACCTCTGTGTGATTCACAAAATTCACTATTCATTAAACTTAATCCTTCATATTTTTGAAACCATTTTTTTATAATTAAGTATACAACATAATTAATAAATAAAAATAAAATTAATAAAAATATAAACGTATAATTAAAATTTTGTTTACCCATTATATTACATATAGAATAAAAATAATATATGGTTATTCTATATGCCAAAAACACGCAGAAATAAGTCAAAATTAGGGAAAATAACAACTTTCTTAAAACGCGTAGCAAATAAAACAAATAAATATTTACCGGTAATTAATAGCGGTGTTAAAAAAGTCGGTAAAACAACAAAAAAAGTAGCATATAAAGCAAAGCCAATTATAGAAAAAAGTTCAGCCGTAATATATAACACAATTGCTTCTGGTTTCGATTTAGGAATTAAAGGAACAAAAAAATCGTTAAAATATATTTCAAAAAGTCGTAGTAATCGTTAAAAATAAATTAATATATATGTTTTGCCATAAATATTAATATTATATTGTCATATACATTATCTTTTTATTTCAATACATAATTTAAAGAACACATTCACAAGTTAAAGTCCAACCATTTTAGTTCCTTTTGTTGTTTTAACGCGCTTACTTCCTTTTTTATTTGTTTTATGTATTTCATTATGACATTGCTCACATAAAGTCATTAAATTTGCCAAATTATTTTTATGAAAACTCAAATCATCATTTATAATTAACCCATTATTATTTGTTTCAGATTGATGTTGTAAATGATGAACTTCCGTTCCCATATTTTTACCGCATTTCTCACATAAACTAATTATTTTTTTAGAATTGTAATGTGATGTTTTGAGAGAAAGAATACTTGCAGTTTCGGGATTATATTTCATTCGAATCTCATAAGCCATTTCCAAGAAATCCTCAGGTAAATTTAAAGACTTACAAACTTCTAAGCCATACATATTATTACCTGGTCCGTCTTTTAATTTTCTATCATAAACTAATACATCATTTTCTTTATCATAAATTACAGACATATGCTTATAATGAATATTTTTTAAACTCGTGATTTCCTCATAATCAACAATTTCGTGCATATGTGTAGCAAATATAAAACTACAATTACACTTATTAAGTTTCTGTATTCCAGCTACAAAAATACTTATTGCTGACGTATTTTCTGTGCCTGAGCATAGCTCGTCTCCTAATATGAGACTATCCTTATCAGCCAACCGTAATATTGTCCTTAATTCAGACATCTCAACCGCAAAAGTAGAGAGACCTTTAAATATATTATCATTTCCTATAATTCGCGTAAATAAATATTTATATGGCTTATAATTAAACTCAGAACACGAAACATACATTCCGGATTGTGCCATAATAACACATACACCTAACGCACGAATAAAACTAGTTTTGCCAACGGCATTTGTTCCATATAATAATATTCCGTCTGTTTGACCGTCACCGATTTTAATATCATTTGTAACATATAATTCATTATTCTGTAGTCTCTCTATTAAACAATGACGTAAACCTTTCGCAGAAGAAAATGACTTATCAGCATTAACAATATTCGGCTTACAGTAGTTATATTTTAAGGCAATATTACTCTTTGTATATGCTAAGTCAATAAGAGTAATAAAATGTATTATTATTTCCATTTTCTCTCTATAAACTTCAAATTGTTCTACAAAATTAGAAAACACATTTGTAATCGTATCTTTTAATGACACTTTAATTGATGAAACATTTTTACAAATTCTATTAATTTCGTCGTCTGAAATTGAATTGTTTGTTGATGTCTGCGATTTATATTCAAAGATTTTTTTGCCTATTTTATAATTGAAAAAATTATCTATTCCGTCAATATTATAACATAATTGAACTGCCTTAATAACTTGAGGTAACGATTCTTCTAATAATTTACATCTTCTACTAGTACATATTAAAGCAAAGTTATTTTTTTCTGTTTCGTGTATCTTTACGAAATCAGTATTTTTCCCTTTATCTGGAATAATACTATTTAAATAGACACGAATAGCCTCTAATTTTGACTCGGATTCTTTTAACGTATATGTTTTATTATCTAATTCTTGATTTACACCTTTTTTAATAAAATTAACTTCAAATTGCTGTATATAATCGATATCCTTTGCTAATTCAATGTCAATATTTTTACCAATAAAATTTAAAATATCAATACACCAAAAATCTATTTGTTTAAATTGTTCATTAAACGAAATTAGATAATCAAAAAACTTATTATCTGTTATAACCTTATCATAAATATTTTTAATTATTTGTATATTGTTATATAAATTATAAAACGATTTTGGTGTTATTTTTTTAAGAAATATTTGTCGTTCCCACTTAGATATATCTTTAATATTGGATAAATTTGTATTTAAAAAAACATTATACTTATTGAAATCTAATAATAAATATTCTATTATATCATATTCCTTCTGTAAAACTTCTATATTTGTTGTTGGATTTAAAAAATTATACGCAAATTTTCTCTTACCCATTGGAGTAAGACATTCATTTAACATCTTTAAAACAGACGAATATTTACCGCTATAGCATCCGTCATCAATAATATTTAATTGCTTTAATGAATGGTTTGCCAATATAAGCCTATCACTACAATTATCAAAAATAGGCTCAGAAATTTTATTAACTAAATTGGGATTATGTTGAAAAACAAAATCTAACATAAAACAAAACGCTTGTGTAGCGATGTTATTATCGTAGAAATTTTGTAAAAATATTTCATAATCGTATTCATCGATTTTATAAAATTTACTTAAAATTTCTTTTTGGTATATTTGTTTCTCGCAATTCTTTGCTCTTAAAACGAATTTATTTTTATAGGGGTTATTATCTGATGTGTTAATTTTATGTATGGATTGAGACTTAATATTGGCATAGTTAATAATATTATCAATATCTTTATCGGGTAAGTTTGAGATAACAATTGTTTCACTCGGGTTATATATTGAAATAAAACGCTCTAACTCGTCATAAGTTGTTGGATTATTAAAATAAGGCTCTTTAAATTGAAATATATTTGTGTGTCCCGTTAATATGTCTATGTTTGAAATGCCGACTATAACATATTTACCTTTTAATAGCATTTTATTCTCAATAATTTCAATCCAAACACACGTTAAATTATTTGTTAGGTTAGTTGCGTCATTTGAAAAATATGTTCCTGGAGAGAAAATGCCTGCTAATGAACGACTTGTATTTTTCGCAGCTTCGTCTTGCGTATATACGACAGCAGTAAAACCCGCTTCTTGAATTTTTTTAATGTATTTCTCAATCATTATATCTTTAAATCCACACATTAATACGTTATTGGTTCCTACACAAACATTTTTTTCTACAACATTCAATTCACAAATTAGAGAGAAATCTGTTATTCGACTTCCACTAATTATATTTGTTTCTCTATTTAATATTCCGTAAACTTCAAAAAACGAACCGACTTGCATTAACAATATTGTATTTTCTCCATAATCATTTTTGTACTGCTCTGTTAAATCAAAGTACTCTTTTATAAGTGCCATTATTAATAATTAAATATAGTTTTATATTTAATTATGTTTTTATGTTTAAGTTAATTGATAATATAATATTAATCTTCATTTTCTTTAATATCTACTATTATAAAATCGGCTTCTTTACCGTCAATACAATACTGAATTAAAAATTTTTTTAGTTTTTTATAAATAAAATCAGGTAATATATTTAAATTATAATACATATATTTAACTATTACCAATAATGTTGTAATATACCACGGTAAAAAACTCTTTCTGGTATGTTCTAATATTATATCTTCTTTATAATATTCATTATAAATTGACAACTCAGTAAAAAAATTATGCTCTGGAACCTTAACATTAATTTTGTAACCAGTAACAATGTTATTTTTTTTCTGTAACTTGTATATAAATTTTTTTATGTCTTTACGCTGTATATTTAAATAATGTTGTAATTGATAAATGGTGCTTTTTTCGTTTGGAGTAAAAATATCAACATCGATATCACTTGAATTCGGAAAATAATCTTTACGTTGAATACTTCCAAAATAATATAGTTTTAGATCTAATGAACTACTTAATTTATTGAAAAACATTTGTGCATATGGTGGCATTTGATTTTTAGTTGTTTCCATAATTATTTGTTTTATTAAAATATAGTTAGATAAAAATAATTACCGCAAATAAAATTATGTAACATCTTTACTTAAGTTATGCATCAATATATCATTATTGGTATTTGTAATTTCACCAGCCAACATAGCGGATTCATATATTTTTTTTATAATATCATTTGGCGCACTACTACCGACTTTTATTAAATTATGATCCCTTAAATATGACTTAATGTCATTTATCGGTTTTTTTTTTAGCTCTCTTTGAGCATGAATAACATTTTTACGCGTTCCTCGGTCCTTAATAAGAATGCCGACATTATTTTTAATTTTTGAATGACCTAATGTATATTTTCTTTTGACTGTTTTTTTTATAAGCAATCTATTTGACGAATTATTACTATTATTATTAGCGCCATTTAAATTTTGACCATTTAAAATTTGACCATTTAAAATTTGACTATTTAAAATTTGACCGTTTAAAATTTGACTATTATTTATATTTTCTGATAAATTAGCAATAGCGCCTGTAACATTTAAGTTTGTTGGATTTGCCTGATAATTTGGTCTTTGAATAAGATTTTGACTAATAATTTGCTCTTTATTTTGATATCCAAAAACATCTTTTCCTTTTTCTCTCTCTTTTTCTATTTCTTTTTCAAATTGTTTTTGTTTTATTTTTTCCTTTAAATTACTTAATCTTTTTTCTCTCTCATTCATTTTATTTGACTGAATATTATTTTGAATAATTAATGAATCGTTCGGATTTTGAACTATTAAATTTCTCTGTGTTTTATTCCAATCTCGATAAGTTGGTTTTAACCCACCTTTTAAGTTGCTATATGGAATTGGATCTCTTATTGGCTGTTGTAATATTAACGGAACAGAATTGTTTTGCTGTATCATTGGTCCCATTAGTTCTTCAGGAAGTTCAACATTTATTTGTTGATTTAAAAAATTATTAATGCCTGTGTTATTGCTATTACTATTGCTATTGTTATTGTTATTGCTATAAATTGCCCCATAATTTTTAACAGTTTTTCTCTCTAATTCTTCCTTTCTTTTTTGTTTTTGTAGTTCATAATTTTTCTTTTCATCATTTATTTTTTTTTGTTTTGATAAAGTTTGTAAATATGTTATTGAATTATTAAATTCATCATCAAAATTAATGTCATTTTCCTTATTATTTTTTCCGATAATTTCTGTGTTAATACTTATTTCTGGTTTTTCCTTTTTTCCTAAATTTTCAGTTTCATGTCTTTTATGAGCTTCTATTCTTTTAAACAATTCAGCTTTCAATTTATTTGGGGTTATTAAAGGTTTTGCGTCAGGTATTTTTCTTTCTCTTTTTTTCCTTGTTTTTGTAGCGGTGTTAAAACTAAATAAAGATGGATTAATTGATATTGTTTTATTTGTCATTTTTTACTATAATGACAAATAAAAAATTATGAATAACTACATATTATTTTATGAATATAAACTACTATAAATATATTTTTTATTTTCTTCTTCTTCTCTCTTTTTCTTAATGTCTGAATTATTTATAAATAGTTCTAATGCTTTATTAAGGTCTTGTAAATTAATTTTTTTCTTTATGTCTTCTGCCTTACAAAATACACGTTTTCCATGAACTATTTTTGCTTTTGCCAATAATGTTTCCATATCTCGACCATAAAATCTAAAATAATTCTTATTCTTTTTAAACCATTCATCCGTTATTTTTTGTAATTCATTAGACTCATCTATGCTCCACCCAATATCATTAATTTTTTTACGTAAAATCTTGTGTAAATCTTCGGCACTATAATCGTCTGTTTTGAATCTCCAAGTAAATCGTGAATCTAGACCTTGATTATAACTAAAAAAACATGTATTTAATTCATCCTCATATCCAGCAATAATTACCATTAAATTGTCTTTATTATCGCTTAATCCCTCGCATAATGTGTCAATACATTCTTTCGAAAAACTATCTCGTTTTTCCGGATTTCCTAATGCATATGCTTCATCAATGAATAAAACACCTCCTAATGATTCTTTGATTACGTCTTGTGTTTTAAGAGCAGTTTGTCCCAAGTAACCAGCAACTAAATCACTTCTCGTTACCTTTTTAAATGTCCCCTTAGAGAGAATGCCCATTTTACTGTATATTTTTCCCATTAATTTCGCTACTTCAGTCTTACCTGTGCCAGGAGGTCCATAAATTACGGTGTGCATAAAATCGCTTGTTTTTTCATTATTTTTATTTTTATGTAATTCTTGAATGAAATATAATATTTGATCTACGATATTCGTTTTAAGCTGATTTAATCCAATCATATTGTTTAATTCTATTAATGGTTCTTTTATCGTATGAATTAATTTCATATTAATATTATATTCAATTTCAGGATCTAAATTATACTTATTGGCAAGTTCAATTATATCTGAAATGTTATTAATTTCAGCATCAATATTTATTTTGATTAATGGTTTTTTAATGTTTATATTATTTTGAAAATGTTTATACTGCTTATTTACTGGAATACTTAATATACTTTCATCATATTCATTTGGGTCAATTTGACGTTTAATTTCATACTTATTTTCAAAACTTTTACCGCTAAAATTGGTTAAATCATAGTTATTTAAAGTAAAATTTTGTTCAATTCTTTTTACAATTTTATCAATTTCTTTTTCAATATCCTTTTCAGTTTTAAGTTCATCTTTTAATTTATTAAATGTAGATATTTTGTCTTTATTATTGATTAAATTATTATTTATTAAATTATCGTTTGTTAAATTATTATTTGTTAAATTTTTTAAATTATCTAATTTGTTAATTAAATTTATAAAACTATTTATATTTGTAGTATTATAACGTTTTCTTTTATTTAACATTTAATATTAAATATTGTTAATGCTTTATGTTTATGTTGTTTTATAAAAATACTTAAAAGCATTTGAATTATTAAAAAATAAATTAATACAAAAATATTATCACTTAGTTTCTGTTTCGTTTATATTATTTATTAAAACAATTTAAAAATAAATTGAAATATAAAATAACCGAAATTATGAATTCAAAATCAAGTAAACGAGTTTTAAACGCAGAAAAAGTAATTATGAGTTCAAATATGAGTTCAGTTAATAACATGAATTGTAATAATGCTATCGATAATGATGTATTTGATATTAAAAATAACAAATACATTGAAGAACCATGGAGCATTATTGAATCTTATTTTCGCGGTCAAAACTTGGAAAGGTTCGTTAGACATCAAATTGAATCATATAATAATTTTATCGGTTACCAATGCACTAAAACAATTGAAATGTTTAATCCTGTTAACATTGCATCAGAACAAGATCTTGATCCAAACACAAAAAAATATTCGCTGGAATTATTCATTACGTTTGAGAATTTCCACATTTACAGACCACAGATTCATGAAAATAATGGAGCAATTAAATTGATGTTTCCTCAAGAAGCACGTTTAAGGAATTTCACATACGCATCAGCAATGACGATTGATATTAATATTAAATATATCGTAAGAAATGGTACTGATTTACAGAATGTTCAAACGTTTTATAAAACATTACCAAAAATTCACATTGGGAAAATTCCGATCATGGTAAAGTCAAGTGTTTGTGTGCTAAATCAATACAAACATTTCTCACCTGCTCAAACGGGTGAATGTGAATATGACGCTGGCGGATATTTTATCATTAATGGATCTGAAAAAACTGTTTTGGGACAAGAAAGAGCAGCAGAAAATCGCGTATATTGTTTCAATGTTTCGAAGAATAATACACGCTATTCATGGCAAGCTGAAATCAATTCTATTCCAGATTCTAAATGTATTTCTCCAAAGAAAATTGTTATGATGATTAATGCGAAAGATGTAAATGTAAGCGCTAATGTGAAGACAGGTGGTCCTGCTAATTCTATTGTCGTTCAAATTCCGAGAGTAAAGGATCCGATTCCGCTATTTATTGTGTTCAGAGCTCTTGGAGTAATAAGTGATAAGGATATTTGTGAAAAAATATTGCTTAATATTGAGCACGAAAATAACAAGGATTTATTATCAGCATTACAGGCTTCAATTATTCATTCAAACAAATATTTAACGCAAGAACTATGCATTTCATATATTACGAATCATGTTATGTATACTCCATTAAATATGGATAAAGCATCCGGTTTAAAGAAAAAGCGTGATTTTGCTGTTGAAATTCTTGAAAACGACTTATTTCCCCATTGTCATAATGCGACTCAAAAGATATATTTCTTGGGATATATGGCAAATCGATTATTGATGTCTACTTTTGAAATCATAAAACAAGATGACCGTGATTCATATTTAAATAAGAGAATTGACTTAACAGGTGCGTTGCTAAATAATTTATTTAGAAATTACTTTAATAAATTAGTTAAAGATATGGAAAAACAAATAATTCGTGAAATTAATACTGGATCGTGGAAATCAAGTGACGACTATGAGAACATTATTAATTTAACGAATATTTATAAAATTATTAAATCAACTACGATTGAAAATGGTATTAAACGTGCATTATCTACTGGTGATTTCGGTATAAAGCATACAAATTCGAATAAAGTTGGTGTTGCTCAAGTTTTAAATAGGTTAAATTATGTTTCCAGTCTCAGTCATTTACGTAGAATTTCTACTCCAACCGATAAGAGTGGTAAGCTAATTCCTCCACGTAAATTACACAATACAACATGGGGTTTCTTATGTCCTTCAGAGACTCCAGAAGGTCAATCTGTTGGTGTTGTTAAGAATTTAAGCTATATGAGTCACATCACTATTTATTCCAACTCCTTACCTTTATATGAATATATTTTACCAAATATCATTTCCATTGATAATGAAGAATTAACCAGTGAAGATATGTATGAAAAAGTTAAAGTATTTATCAATGGATCGTGGGTTGGATTTACAGATAAGCCTAAAGAATTGTATGAATCATTAAAGGATAAAAAATATAAGGGAATTATTAATATTTATACGTCTATTATATTTGACTATAAAATGAAGGAAATACGCGTATGTAATGATAGTGGTAGAATTACTCGTCCTTTATTACGTGTTAAAAATAGAAATATTATGATTTCAAATAACATTATTAATAAATTGAATAAAAATGAAATTAATTGGGATAATTTATTGACTTCATCTGAGCTAAATGAAGCTATTATTGAGTATATTGATCCTGAAGAGCAAAGTTTATCTCTTATCGCTACCAAGCCTATTGATTTGGTGAAACAAGACAAAATGATGAGATATACGCATTGTGAAATTCATCCATCGACTATTTTCGGTGTATTAGCATCATGTATACCGTTTCCGGAACACAATCAATCCCCGAGAAACACGTATCAATGTGCTCAGGCAAAGCAAGCTATGGGTATTTACGTAACTAATTTTGATAATCGCTTAGATAAAACAGCCTATTTGCTAAACTATCCAATGAGACCTCTTGTCGACACAAGAATTATGAATTTAATTAAACTAAATGAAATCCCGTCTGGAACTCAAGTTATCGTTGCTATTATGACTCACACCGGATATAATCAGGAAGATTCGCTTTTAATCAATAAAGGCTCAATTGATAGAGGAATGGCTTTAACGACTGTTTTCCATACAGAAAAAGATGAAGACAAACAGAAAATTAATGGAGATGAAGAAATTAGATGTAAGCCCGATTCAACAAAAACAAAGGGAATGAAAATTGGAGCAAATTACAATAAAGTTAATTCTAAGGGCGTTATTCCTGAAAATACTCTATTGGAAAATAGAGATGTTATTATTTCAAAAGTAACACCAATTAAGGAAAATAAAAATGACCACACTAAAGTCATAAAATTTGAAGACCAAAGTAAATTATATAAGACTGTCGAAGAAAGTTATATCGATAAAAATTACATTGACCGCAATGGCGAAGGTTATAATTTTGCGAAGGTTCGCATTCGCGCCGTAAGAAAACCTGTAATTGGTGATAAGTTTAGCTCTCGTCATGGTCAGAAAGGAACTGTAGGTAATATTATTCCTGAGTGTGATATGCCATTTACTAGCGATGGAATTAAACCTGATATTATCATTAATCCACATGCTATTCCGTCTCGTATGACTATTGGACAATTGAAAGAAACCGTATTAGGAAAGGTTTTGGTTGAACTTGGATTATTCGGTGATGGAACTTCATTTGGAGAATTTGATTTAAAAGATATTTGTTCTGAGCTACTAAAGTTAGGTTATGAAGCTCATGGTAACGAATTATTATATAACGGTTTAACTGGTGAACAACATGAATGTAGCGTATTTATGGGTCCAGTATTTTACCAGCGTCTTAAGCACATGGTTAATGATAAGGCACATAGTCGTGCAAATGGTCCTATGGTAAACCTAACTCGTCAGCCTGCCGAAGGTAGATCGAGAGATGGAGGGCATCGCTTTGGGGAAATGGAGAGAGATTGCTTTGTTGGTCACACTCCAATTACCCTAAATTGTGGACTAAGCATTGCTATTGAAAATTTAGAAAATAATAATCAGGAATTATTTGGATGGAATAAAAACAGTAAAACGATGATTAATTCAAAACAAATAGGCTTTATGTGTAAAGGTGAACGTGAATGCGTAAAATTAACATTAGAAGATGGACGAACAGTCATTTGTACGGATAATCATAAATTATTAAAATCAAATGGAGAATGGACTACTGTTTCAAACTTAAAAATTAATGAAGATCGATTAACATCAAGCGTTACTTATCCGTTATGCGAAGTAATTGATGAAATTAAAGAATGTAATAATTGGTCAATTCGTTTAGATGATATTAAATTAGAAACAAACAATAAAAATGCGTTTATTAGAACAATATCATTTATGAGAATTTTAGGTTATTTCTGGGCTGATGGCGGAATATATAACCTTAAAAATAATTGTCGTTATGGACGTATTATCTTAGGACACATGAATGACGTTAATAATATTATTAATGACTTATCGTTGTTTGATACTATAAGACAAAAAAAATTTAAGACTTGTAATTATTATAGTGTGAGTTTAAGCGAAAAAATTATTACGAATTTATTAAAAATTAAAGGCATACAAGTAGGAAGAAAAATTAATCAACCAGCACAACTACCGGAGTTTATCTTAGATCCTAATTGTCCTAAGCCAATTATTAGAGAATTTTTAGGAGGGTTATTTGGTGGTGATGGTCATACGTGTTATCTTGGAATGCATAGGGGTAAAAGGGATCTTTTATCGTCAATTTCATTCTCAAAATCTAAGACTAGCGAGAATATCGAATCACTCACTAAAATGATGGAAGATATTAAATATTTACTTTCTAAATTTGACATTAATAATGTAACGATACAAGGCGTAAAAGAAACCAGCTCATCTAAAAAGAAAAATGTCAATAAATCATATCAATTAACATTACATTTATCTATTGATGAATTAATTCCATTTTCAGAAAAAATCGGGTTTAGATATTGTTGCCATAAATCACAACGTTTAGAAGCCGGTGTTTCATATAAGCGTTTAAGAAATGAAGTTGTCAGACAGCATAATTGGTTAGTAAATCGTGTTGATGAGTTAACAAATTTCACAGCAATTAAAGCTGAAAATCCCAATAAAATTGTTCATACAAAAGAAGCAATTGCTAAGGCAGTTGAAGACTTAAAGAAATTAGAACCTTTAATTCATGAGTATGCTATTCCATCTTGTCATGATATTAACGATCATTTTATTAAAGGTACAAAATTCGGTTCATTCAGAGGTTCAAAATTTCCAACAGCAGAACAATATTTTAAAGAAATTGGAGCTTATAGTTGGTTTATGGAAGAAAATATAAAACAAAATATTGTTGACGATGAAGATTTAAATGAAGATTTAAATAATAATGAGATTGATAGCGATATTAATGATTATGATAATAAAGTTAACTATGGTGTTTCGAGAGAATGTGAAGGTATTCCAACAATGGACTTAAAGGTTATTGACATTCGTCCAGCAGGAATTCATAAAGTTTATGATATTGAAGTAAAAAATACACATTCATTCTTAGCAAACGGAATCGTCGCACATAATTGTATGATATCTCATGGTGCTGCTAGATTTACACGCGGTAGAATGTATGATGCATCAGATAAATATTCGGTTCATGTTTGTAAGAAATGTGGTTTAATTGCTTCTTATAATGATAAAATGAATATCCACCATTGCCATACTTGCGATAATAGAGTTGACTTTGCTTATGTTGAAATTCCATATGCGTGTAAATTATTATTCCAAGAATTAAATACGATGAACATTGCTCCAAGATTTATAACAGATAATTAAAAGACAGATAATTAAAAGACAGATAATTCAAAAGAAATATATTATAAAATTTATAACAAATTAATGTATAAATTTATTATATAAAATGTTATTTAATGATATTTCAAATTATACAAATGTTAATGATTATTTACCCATTATTAACGGTTGCTTAAATACAGATTTATTAATAATTTTTTTTGTATATCATAGTTTTTTAAATTCAAAAACACTAACAAAATGGTATAAAAAATTTCAATTAAGTGCTGTTTTAGCTGATGTATCAATTATGACTATATGTATAATTATAACAAGGTTTTTATATGGATTTATTTTTAAGTCATGGAATATAATATATTTTATCGTTTTAGCTTTGTTAGTTCAAGTAACACACGATATTTTGTTTTACATATGTATCAGTAATATTCCATACGGTTATAATGCTATGTTAGATTTTTTTAAATCATACGCAAAAGAATCAGGATTTAGAGCAATAATAGGTAACAACCTTGCCATAATATCTTCAATAATTTTAAGTTCTATATTCACAGGTTATAATCTAAACACAAATATTATTAATTTAATAATAACATTATATTTTGTTCCTTATATGATAAATTACATTTAAATTATATTTAAATTACATTTAAGTTACATTTAAGTTACATTTAAATTTATAATTTTCTAAATAAGCTTACTATAAATGCTGTTGTAGCAAACAACACCCCTCCCCATAATGTATCACCTATCACCGTAAATAATCTCCAGTTTTTAAGTAAAGCATAGTTTGTTGTTTCAAACACACCATATATAATTAATCCAAGAATAAACGCATCACTTATACTCTTATTTGGTCTAATAATAAAATAATTTATTCCCATTATCAAAAAAATATAACATAAAGCACCTCCAAAATAATTTATTTGAGGTGGTGAACCCTGAACATCACGTATTTGTTTGTCAAATAAATTTTTAACTAAATTTAAATAAATAAAATCGATTGACACTAAAGATATTGCGCTTATTAAAAATAAATAATTAAACATCTTATATATTAAATTATTTATTAAATTTTTTATTATATATTTAACATTTAGATAAACTTTTTACAATTTTATAAGTTTTTTTTAGTTCTCTATTATATAAATGTCAACATCGATCGGTTATTCAAGTTCTATAAATGGAAGTAATGTAGCATTTTCAATATTAGCAGCTAATCCAAAAAGTCCTGGTGGCGCAATAAATGGTTGGATGCCAAAACAAACACAAAATGTCGATAAAAGATATCCTGAATTCGAACAAATTCGTTTTACGCTTAAAAACGCGTGGAATACAACATATCCAAGTCAATTAAGACGCGACAATTTAAAACAATCCATAACTACACCATTTAGAGCAGTTAATAATGCTGGTGATTTATTGAGTCGTAATAATTATTCGTGTGGCGGATCATGTCAATCTTTCCAAAGCAGACCTGGATTAAAAGGTTTAAGACAGCGTTTCGGTTCTGTATCAGACACATGTGTTCCTTCTGCAGCATATAGTCCTTTACAGTTAATTACAAATATTCCTGCAGCAGCTTGTAATGTTAAATATGTATATGATAGCTCTAATTATACGACATACTTAAAACAAAAAGCAGTCAACAAGAATTACAATGATTTTACTTATGGTGGAGATAATTCCAATGCAAGTCAATCAGCTTGGCGTGCTATTAGAAGATATTAAAATTAATTTTATAATTTTTTATAATGTATAATTTAATATAATTTATAATAAAAATATTTTATTAAATTATGTTAAATCGTCGTCTCCAAACGTTATACCAAAAAACAGATTTTAATAATAGTAAAATTTGTCAACTTTCAAACATAATTAGATGTATAAAATGTCGCAAAAATAATAATATAGAAAACAATGTAAAAATTATTAATTGTTTGTTTTGCGGGACTCCAAATTACACAAAAGAGAGAAAATAATATTAAAAATTTTGTTTAATGTTATAACTTTAACAAATTCATAAATTAATTCATTTAATATATTATTATATTATATTAAATGACAACCCCTTATAGTGTTTCAAGAACAGTAGGTTCATCATCTTTTAATAATTATGTAAATACGCCAATTATGGGTCCTTTAAGTACAAATCAAACACCATGTCAAATACCTTATCATAGCTATGGTATACTAACGGGTATCAGACCAACCCCTCCCCAATTCTATCCTATGCAGGAACCTGTTTACGCCAATATGAATACAAATATGAGACAACAATATTTAAGAACTGCCATTAGCACACAAGTAAAGGCAAGACAAACAGCTTTAGGCAAACAAAGCTTACCACAATCATATATAATTAATTCTTCACAACGTCAAGTTCCAGTTTCATCACATACAAATTATATTCCGCCAATTGATTCTTCATTATACGTAAATATCGTTAAAAGTAATGCTGTCGGACAATCAGGATTTAAGGTAAACTTACCAGCACAAGCACCTACTACCACAAAAAACTATTATCCGAGTGGAACACGCTCAACACTTAGACGCGTTCGTTCAGGTGGTTGCACAGCACCGAAAAAGAAAGGTGCAATTCAAAATACAAGTTTATCGAACGGAAAAACATGCGGTTGGGGATCTATAGTTAGACAAAATTATTGAGTATTTTATATTTAACATAAAATATATTGCGTTCATCTAAAATATTTCATTTTAAAAAATAAAAATATTTAGTATTATTATAAAATGCCTAGATATGCTTTTCCAAGTTTAACTCCTACATATTCGTTAGGTTCAGGTGCTCGCACAAATGCTTCCATTTTAATCGGTAGTCGCAACAGTAAAATTGGAACTCAAAATAGAATTTATTCCTATATGGCTGCTCACGGTCAAGGACAAGCCTACAAACAATACTTACAACAATCGTTAGGCCCAGCAAGAAATATTAATTTATGGTCTATCATTTCTTAAATATTAGTATTATAAAATATTTTTATCATCATTTTATATAATGTACAAATATTTAGTTGAATTTTTAGGAACTATGTTTTTGATGTTTGTTATTTTAACAACCGGTAATTGGGCTGCTATCGGTTTAGGTTTAGCTATCCCAGTATTTTTGGGTGGTTCTATATCCGGTGGTGTGTTTAATCCTGCTGTAGCCATTGCTTTATATGCTGCCGGAAAATTATCTAAGTCAGACTTAATTCCTTATATTATTGTTGAAATTTTAGGTGCTTTAGGAGCTTTTTATGCTTATACAAAATTCGTAAAATAAAAATATTATTTAATATTTCATATTATATTATATTTTATATTACAATATAATATAAATAATGACTAGACATAGACATAGACATAGAAAACATAAGAGAGGTGGAGACATGATGTCAAACACAAACGTTAATGGTGTAACTGAACAAGCTAAATCGATGTTTGACAACGCTTCTTCAAGCGTATCTAATGCTTTAAGTGACGTTTCATCAAGCGCATCTAGTATGTATGAGCAAGCTAAAAATAAATTATCGGGAGTTACATCATCTACACAATCCGTAATACCGTCTTCGATCACAGGAGGAAAGTCCAGAAGACACAAAAAAGGTGGTTTTAAATCATTTACACCTTCATCTGGAATCACCGCATTAGCCGCACCATTTTCGGGTTTAACCGCACAAGCTCATAATTGGGTTGGAGGTAAAACTAGACGCCACAGAAAGCATAAGCATAGACATACAAAATCTTGCAGACATTGTCACCATTAAATTAATATAAAACAAATAATATAAAGCATACACTATATATTATTTAATAAAAAGAATATGGACTTAGTAGTTGAATCGGATATTTATTCACCGAGCTTAGACGAAAATGGAAATTATGTTGATAAAATACCTTCATTTAATAATATAACAAACGGTTTAAGATGTCCATGCGGAACAAGAAAAGATAAAACTTACGATTGCTATACTTATTTCAATACACATATTAAGACAAAAACGCATCAAAAATGGTTATGTGACTTGAACGCAAACAAAAAAAATTATTTTGTAGAAAATGAGCAATTAAAAGATACAATCAACAATCAAAAATTAATTATAGCTAGATTAGAAAAAGAAATAAACATAAAAATAAAAACAATTGATATTTTAACGCAAGAATTAACAAATAAAGAAATGAATAGTATAAATAGCCATTATAAAACAGTTAATAATTTATTAGATTTTGATTAAACTATTGTGATGTTTATGTTATAATTTATTTTTATTCAGATTTTTCCATTAATCTATACAATATATAAATTCCAACGCCTGTTAAGCAAGCAAAATAAACTTGTGTTAATGGATCATTCGGTAAATAAGGTGACGAGTCATTTAAATTCATATTTGTAAAAGCTTGAACACAATTTTGTCCTGTTATGGGATTAGTTCCATTTGAAAACCAACAAGGGTCCATATTTTGTATATCAACTGTCGTAACATATTGTGTTTCAGTTGAACTTACGTTGTTATTGTCTACAGTTTGCATCGTTAATTCTTGACATGGTGGTGTTGAACCGGATAAAAATGATTGCATAATAGCAAAAGGATTTAAAGCATTTAAATTGCCCATGGCTCCTGGTATTAAACCTCTAAATTCGGTAAAATTAACGCCTAAACCTTGTGAAATAAATGGTATGCTTCCGTCAGGAACATTATTAACATAAATATATCTATCAACTTGTTGATTATTTGGTGCCATACATTTAGCACCAGTTTGTAAGAAAAATTTATTGCCTAAAGGTCCGCCTGTAGCTGATGCGTTACTGTTACCCGAAACAAGAACCTCAACATATTGAATAAGTCCGTTTATATCACTTCCTAATGCCTGTAAAGTTCCTTGACTTGACATTCCAATTTGACTTGGAACTTTAATGTTTTGATAATATGGGTATGTAGGTCCAAGTAACTGCTGTTGAACCCCATTAGCATTTGTTAATACATTTTGAAATATGTTTGACATTATATTAATTTATATGAATAAATTATTTTTATAAATTAATTTACTGTTTCGAAAGTTAATAATAATACAGTAATTTATCAATAGATAATTTATAATTCTAACTTGTTGTGGTAGTAGTAGAAGTATTATTAACAGCACCAGTTATTTGGGGTGGGTTACCGCCATTTATACTATTCGAATATTGCTGTTGTGAAGCAACAATACCGTTAACTTGTGTTTGTAATTGAGTAATGTTACCGCTCATATCGCTTAACTGCGAGTTAATATTTTTCTGTGTTGATTGAACATCTCCTAATTGTTCCTTTAAGTATTGAATATTTCCAGAATTTTGCTGAACAAGTATTTGAAGATTATTCGGATTATTTGTATTATATTGTTGATAATTTGTTAAACCTTCTACATTACGATAATATGCTAAAAATATCTGATAAACAATTAATACAAAAAAAAATATAACTAATATATTTATCAATTTAATATCTTTAACCATTCTTAACATTTATATAATAATAATATCTTTTTATTTTCTTTAATAATAATATAAATGTCATCAGCATATTATCCATTAGGTATGAATTCAATGCCGTCTTCAGGATATAACCATAAAAGCACTTACTATAATAAACAATATATATCTTGGAAAGGAACAGGTGTAAATAGTAATCCTGTAGGAACAGCACCAGGACATATTAGACCATTAACAAACAACGATCCTGGAAATGTATTTCCAACAGGATTCGGCTTAGCGAGACCAATTAAACATTTTAGAAAAGGGAGGGTAATTCCTTCTGCTCCTATTGAGTCAAACAATTTAATTGTTCAAAATCCTTATGATGGTAATGTAACATTAAATATCGATGAAGGTAGTTTAATTAACTATAATATGAATCGTTTTGTGGCTTCAAGTAAAGGAACATCGCTCGGTGGTGGCTTTGGTGGTTCAGGATTATTAAATGATATGCAAGATAAACCTGGTGCCTATACCGTAAAATTAAATCCTCCAAATGAAACCGATGGTGTTCAACAAATGAATGCCGATTGTAAAACATGTCAAGGCGTCGGAATTGTAGCTAATTATTATCCCAATAAAGGATATTTAACCGAAAACCCAGAAACAAATACAACAAATCAAGTGTTATGTTGTAACCCTGAACAAAAAGCAAAACGTCGTGCTATTTATGCGAGCACAAATTTAAAACAAAATTATTATACGACAACAAAACAATATTTACAAAACAGATGCAAAACATTCGACCAAAAATCATTTAACTTCTTATCAAATCAAACTGTAAATAATTCTGCTTATAATTCAAATCCTTATTTTATATCTTCACAACCTCAAAACGCACCAAAAGCAGGAAGTCCATTATCGTTTTCAAATACTTATTTCGCTAACTGTCAACCTAATGCTGAAATTTATGACGCAACTGAAAACGCATTAGTAACACAAATGTTAACTATTATGCTTAATCAAAACATAATAACAAACGAAGAATTTAATAATTTTATCAGTGCTAATATTAATACAATACAAGGATTCTTTATGTGGATAAATCAATTACCAGAACAACAAAAGGGACCTGCTCTTAATGTCTTTAACGAGTTTATCAATAATCCTTACTCAGGAATGCCATTATCAGGACCTTCTAATCCTGCTGGTTGTCAATTGGTCGTTTATAAACCAAATAATTATCAATACGCAAAACAAGGTGCTGTTGATAGCTCAACAAGAAATCTTAAATTGAATGTCGATACAATTTCTACAAATGCGGCTTCAATACAAAATTATAATAATACTGGTCCTCAATTAGTAACAGCAAATGAATTATATGCTGGTGATGCTAATAATTATAGTAATTTATTAAAACAAAAGGTTCCAAATTGTAATTCTCAATGGCCATTAAATTTCTCTCAATCGAGACAATACAAAAATAAAAAATTCTGTTTTTATAATTCTTTACCTCAATATCAATTGCCGTTATCTCAACCGTTATCATATCGCTATTATCCCGGAACAGTCTTTAATAGTAATCACTTCTCTCAATCACCCAATACATACAATACAACATCAGGATCATCAGCATATAGTAAGTAATAATAATAATAATAATAATAATAATAATAATAATAATAATAATAATAATAATAATAATAATAATAACATGTTAATTGCTTTTATCTTGAACTAAAAATATATTTGTTTTTTCTGTTTGTTTATTGAATGGAATATTAAATTTTTCGCACCAATTTATTGATTTTTGAATATTATTTTTCTTGTTGTTTTCAAATTTTTCTTCTTTATTTTTACTTTTAATAGCATTAATTATTTGGTCTATTGTTTCTAACTGTTGTTGACCTAATACTAAATTTATTTCTTCTATTTTATTAATGTAAAAATAAGGTAATTTATATTTTAAAATACTATGAATTTTACATAATTTATTTCTATCAACATTAATTAATTCATTTAAATTTAACGTATGAATTTCTCTCTTATTACATTCATCAACATTAAATTTTTTACACAATAAATATTTATCATTATTAATAATATTACTTATTGAAGGTTTTATAATTATAACTTTATCATAAATAGAAGACAAATAATATATTAATTCAATAATAATTTTATTATCTAATTTATTTAGTTTTATAAGTGTTATTCCGTCTTTTAATTGATTGTTAAGTATTATGATAATTATTTTAATAAAATTATAAATTAACTCAATATCGTTATTTATATTATTGTCAAAAAACATTAAATTAAATTTTTTTTCATTATCATTAAAATCAAATTCTTTTAAACAACTACTTATATCAGCATAAAATAAATTGTTACTATTATTTAAAATCTCAGTAACTTCTATACAATTTATAATATCATTACAATATGGCGTTATAAATAAATTGTTTTTATTAACTTCTGTTAAAGTAATGTCGTAATTTTTATTTATTTCTATTAAATTTTTATTTAATGTGTTATTGTCTATTGTGGTTTTTTCTGTTTCATCAATATTAGCATTATTTTTCTCCGTTAAATTTAAATTCATGATTTCTAAAAATTCATAAAATAAACTACTTTCTGTTTTAATTTTACTTATTGAATTTTTATTTAAACCATTTGAATAAACATAAAAATATGGATTCATAGTCTCTAAAAAAAAATCAACAATTTCTTTATTGTTATTATTTAAATCATCTTCGTTTTTATCGTTGCTTTCGTATAATAATTTATTAATTTGATTGATATTTTTATCGTAATAATAAAATAATGAAGGTGACACAAACTTACTTAAATTTTCAAAATAAATGTTGTTATCATAAGTCAGTTCTAAAAATATGTTATTAATTATTTTTGGTAATATAAAAAAACTCATAATTATAATATATAATTTATATTTAAGTTAATTATATATTAAAGTGAAATATAACGCAAATTTATTTTTCTCTCTCGTTATTAGCATTAGTATTATTGATTATATTATTAATATTTATAATTTTATTCTTCGTCACTTTCATCAATAATTAACATTTTCGCTTTTTTCGGTTCTAAGGGTTTCGGTTCTAATGGTTTTGATGCTTTGCTGACCTTCGGTTTAATGTTTTTCTTCGGTTGAACAGATACAGGTAACTGTGGTTTTTCATCAACCGCTTCAGTAGCAGCAATCAACATTAATTTTTTTGTTAGTTTACGTACTTTCGGTTTATTTTGCATAACAGTTTCTTTCGCTACCTCTATTGCCTGTTTTGTTTCAATATTGTTACGTATTATTTCCGTTTGTTGATAATCTTCTAAATCTAGATTAACATTATTAATATTAACTTCCATAAATTTTTCATAAACAAAGTATCTGTTTAAGAATGAAATCTTTTTTTCGTAACTAGTCATATTTGGAGCATCACCATAATCGTTTGCCTTAAATTTATTCTTACTTATTTTTTCAATCATATTCATGTATAATTCACTAAATAAACCGCTTGATTCTGGTAATCCCATATCTTTTGCTGATTCACGATTAACTAATCTAAAACCGTAAGCGCTTAACACTCGGTCTAAATAGTCGAAGTTAATTAAATATTCAGATATAAGTTGATTAATGGACTCTTGATATACGTCAATTCTATAACCAATAGAACTAGAATTATCGTCAAAAGTATCAGAATTATAACCTTTAATTATTTCCCATACTTTTTTCCCATCTTCAACAATTTGAACACTTTCGCCAGTTTTAACATTTTTCAATTCTTTAAATATCTGTTTACCGTCATAAGCAGTGCCAATAAAATAACCGTTTAATTTTGTACATTCTGCCAAGTTGCGCATAAATCCTTTAAGAGTATCTGGGTTTTCCAAGAAATAATGTAGGGCAAATTGGCACGATGAAATATTAAATCCTTCATCGCCACGTCCGTATTGTCGAGCTACACCCTTACCGATTTTTTCAGGTTCCTTAGGTCCTTGGCCAAATAAAGCTAATGTTATTTGTTTTGCCTTTTCATTTAACATAGCGCTACCATTTTTAATATTAAAAGCACTATTACCATTTACGAACAAAGCATAAGGCATGTTTTTGTTATTTTTCTTTGAATTCAAATATCTGGCACAAGCACCGTCTAATCTATTTTCTAAATTATCTTTCGAGTAATCGATACCAAATACAAATGACAGTCTTGACGAAATCCACTTAGGTAAATCGCCAGCCTTACCACAAGCATAATCAATTAAGGTATCACCTTGTTTCGACGCTCCTTTTATTAACATTTTCTTAACATATAAATTATGGAAATTCTTAAGAGCTTCTGTTTTCATTTTTCCCGCTGGTGTATTGTAATATTTATCTTCGCTAACGGTGTTATCTGGTATACCCAATCCAGTTGAAATCATTTCTTCAGTTATTCTCCCTATCGGATGAATTGACTTCCAATTTTCATTACATACTTTATATGAATTACCATATTCCTTTTCACCGCGTCTAAATTTCGAAGTTTTGTCATGTCTTACACGTAAAGGAATCCATCTCCAGCCTTCTTCCGCATCTAAGTCATAACGAAATTCAACAATCGTATTGTCGCTAAATGTTTCGTTACTTTCCGTAAACATTTGACGTACACCTGCGTCGTCAATTCTAAGAATAATTTTACATAATCCTGCATTAGGGTCATAAGGTTCAGTCGGATAAAATCTCTTGGGTAAGTAATCGTTATCTTGACCATCATCATTACGTTGCTTATATTCAGGTAAGTTGTCATCAATAATATTTTGACATGGATTAACATATCCATCTTTCTTTTCGCTAAAACCACAACGCAATTCAATTGTTTTATATTCATTAAACTGAACCGTTTGCTTTGCATTTAACCCATCTTCATAAATAGGCTTAACTACATCAGTACCATCAGGTTCTTTAAGTGTTGTAACGAGGAAATCAATTGTGTTATATTGTGGTGGCTTCCACTTAAATGAATACTCCCATGTAATTTTTGTTTTTGGACCAGATTTTTTAATTTCATTTGATCCGACACCATAGTAAGCATGTGTAAAAATCATTCCGTCTGTTTCATATTCAAATCTGCCTTCTTTTTCCTTTTTCAATATTTCAGAACAACCGCTAAATATGCTATTTTTATTGTTTGTCGGATAAAATTCTTTACATATAACTCTA
>Ga0194129_10002910_pt1 | contig 24698 bp, 10 predicted proteins | sample TA2KigCa35mmetaG_FD_150862 | JGI IMG/M metagenome (GOLD analysis project Ga0194129, IMG submission 150862) | Freshwater microbial communities from Lake Tanganyika, Tanzania - TA2015038 Kigoma Deep Cast 35m | ecosystem: Environmental > Aquatic > Freshwater > Lake | place: Tanzania: Lake...
CAATATTGAATACTCAAAAAATATAACCGATAAATTAAATGTAAAATATAACAATAGAATTGAACTAATAATGTTGGATGTTATAAACTTAGACCAAAAATCATACAGTAAACTTTTAGCGACAAAAACAGTTATATATGATTATATACAAACTGATTACTTTTTAATATTTCAAACTGATTCTATGATGTTTAAAAGAAATAGCCATTTAATATATAAATTTATTGAAAACGATTACGATTATGTTGGAGCTCCTTGGCTTATTTGCGGTTATTATCCTACTAAAAAAAGAAATTTTATAGGGAATGGTGGGTTTAGTTTAAGAAAAAAATCAAAGGTACTTGAAATTATCGATAAACATAAGTGGAATGAAAATGATCTTTGGCATGAAGATTTATTTTTTACGGATAATTATGATGATGTCATTATTTCAAAACCGCCATATGATATGGCGAAAATATTTTGTGTTGATGAGGTTTTTTCAGATGTAACGATGGCATGCCATAAAACGTGGTGTCATAATCATTTTGATTTTTTTTCAAAAATATACCCTGAATGCATTACACTTAAAGAATTACAACTTGAGGAAGAATAAACTATATGAAATTTACAAGGTGATTATTTATTTATATTATAATAATGTATTTTATATTATGATTATATATTTTATATTATAATAATGTATTTTATATTATGATTATATATTTTATATTATAATAATGTATTTTATATTATGATTATATATTTTATAATAATTATTATAATCATAAAATATATGGATAAACACAGCATATTTTTTTATATATTTATAGCATTTATTTTATTGTTTTGTCTTAAAATTTATTATGATTCTGACGCATTTAACCTTAAATGCATTATTGCTTCGAAAGATGGTAATCGCTATTGCGTTAGGGAGCGCCAAAAACTTGAATTAGCAGCAGATCTTTTAGCCGATGTCACTCGTAAAATGAAAGACATGGTACTTTATATGAAAGAAAAACATCCTTCTGATCAGAGAACAATTCGTTTACTTGAAGGTTTTAATCCAAAAAAAATTAGTGAAACTTTACCGACCAGCGAATTAACTGCTTACAGTGAAAATAAAGGAGAGAAAATTGCATTTTGTTTAAATACTACAAAAGAAGGTGATAAATTGATAGATATTAATACATTGACGTTTGTTGCCTTACATGAATTGTCTCATATTATGACAGAGTCAATTGGTCATAAACAAGAATTTTGGCAAAATTTTAAATTCTTACTTGAAAACGCAAAAGCAGCAGGAATATATAATCCTGTTGATTATAAAAAGAACCCAAAACAATATTGCGGTATGACTATAAATGATAATCCTTATTATGATTTAGCTTAGACAATATACCTTTATACAATAAAAAATTAAAATACTTTATATTATTTTATATAATAATTGTATATAATAATTGTATATTATTATATACAATTATTATATAAAATGAATAGTTCTTTAGAACATTTATTACATGCTGCTGTTATTGCTGTTGTTATTTACTTAATAATGAAATTTATGTTAGGTTATTCCAATAATATAGCAATTGATAGAAGTTTAATAATTGGTGCTATTGCGTTAGTTTATATGATTTTTTTCGGTCACGGATTACCGAGATTTTAATTTATATTATTTTTATAATTTATATCATTTAATTTATCATTCAATAAAATTATAAATTAAAAATAATACTAACTTTATATATATGTCAAAGTCTATATCAAATAAATCAGAAACAGGAGACAAAAATAGTAGTAACAATAATAGCAATAGTAACAATAATAGTAACAATAATACTATTAATAGTAACAATAGTAACAATAATAGTAATAGTAATAGTAACAATAATAGCAATAATGAAAATAAAATAATTAAAAAATCAAATGACTATAATCCAACATATAAAGTAAATTATATTGTCAATAATAAAATAGACACTATATTAGTTTTCGGTAATGAAAAAAACAAAAACATATTTTCAAAAGAAGAATTAAATAACATTAAAAAAAATAACATTAATGTTAAATATTCAGAACAACAATTACATTTAGATGATAATATTGGAACAATTAAAATTAAAATTGTTAATGAATTTGATGGTGATATATGTTTGGACGAAATTTATTTGTTTTGTCATCAAATTGAAAAACTTAATTCCGTTACAGTTTATCAGTCATTAACTCAAAATAAAAAATTATTGTTAAATGAAATAAGACTTGATCAATTTTTAACAAATATTATTAGCGATACAAATGGAAATAAAATAAAAAAACCTGAACCAAAGGAAGTATATAGTTATGATGACATTTTAGAACTTAAACTTGAAAATAAAGATTTTATTGTTGATAAGGTTTTAGGTCAAAAATTCTTTATTGTTGAAAACGAATACCCATTTATATGTAATCCTTATAATGTTAAAGATTATGATCTTTTTTTCGAAAAGTCAGCACGTAAAACACTTACTACATTAAATAGCCATTTACTTTTAAATAGTGGTAACGGTCATATAGTTGATAATAATATATATTTATGTCTTGCAAAAGATGTTCTTGAATACGCAGAAAAAAATAGCGTTTCAACTGAGACTACGCTAAAAATTTACTATCCATTTTTACATAGACAAAATATTAATGATATTGATGATTTAAATAAAATAAGAGATAAATTAATACAAAATGACAAAAAAATCATTAACGATAAAACATTCGATTTATTTAAAAATATTGATATGTTTTATAATGTGTATAAATTGAAAAAATCTGAACTTAACTACGTCAATAAAGGTATAAAATACATAAAGGCAATCATTAAACCGAGTTATGAAATTAAATTACCTTTGGAAGTTATATTTAAGTTAATACACGCTACTGAAATTAACCCACTTATAAAATATAATCCATCATCAAAACAAGAAAATATTTATAGGCTTTATACAGATAAAGTTGCGACAGACGGAAGAAAAATACCTTACCTTAAAAAAGCTACAATTTTTAAGCTCATGAAAACAATGGGTAAAACAAAATCAGTTTCAGTTTATATTGAAAATAAAGGCATTGAAAATAAAGGCATTGAAAATAAAAGTATTGAAAATAAAAGTGATGATATTTTTAATTCAATAATTTGCGAATTTAATGAAAGTGGTGAAATAGTTATTACGTCGGAGTTTAATAAATTAGTAAATAAAGATGAAGTTGATAAGCTATTTAGATCTATAATTAATCCAATAATTCAAGAGGTAAAAGAAATACTTGAACAAAGTGGTTATTCAATAAGTTTATTTAATAGCTTAAGTGATGACAATATAGAAGTAAAACAATTAAATTATGATACACAAGTTAAAATTTTAAAACCATTTGACTTTAATATGTTTAAGGGTTGTTTTTCGGTTGTTTTTACGAATGAAACAAACGCATATAAATCAACCAAATATATGTATTTAAGATTTAAACGCGTATCTAATTTTAATAAAGCAACAAGCCAAGAAGCATTTATTTTGGAAAAATCAGAACAAGGTTACAGAGGAAATGAAATTATTGAGGCATTATTAGAAAATTTTCCGGATGATCTCAATAGAGAACAAGCAGAAGATTTAGTTAGGAAAGTAGCAAATGAAATTGAGCTTGAACGCGGGTTTAAAAAGACCGATATTAAAATAAAAGATAATCCGGGTTTTAAAATTATAATTTCTCTCGATTCTGAAACTGGAGTATTAAATTTATCTGTTGAAAATATTAATGATATTAATTATTTAAGGACTATTCCCATTTATCTTGATACGTTAGTTAGATTAACACAAGACAAATCATCAACATCTTATCCAGCCAAAGAGATTTCTAATATATGCTTTTCTGGAGAAAAAGAAGACCTTATTATTCCTGATATAATTTCTTCATCTGAAACGTCTAGTGCTGAGTTAGAAATACCATCTATAGAAGATGAGGATGAAGGGGTTGAATATACAAATGCTAAGGAAATTAGTAGTGAAGGAGAAAAACCGCAAGGCGCTTTAAGTTTATTTATGGATGAAGATGAAGAGGAAGAAGAAAGTGTTGAAAGTGAAAGATATAATTCAAGTGGAGGTATGTCAAATACTTCTGAGTCATCTATCGAAAGCGATAAATCTTCGTCACCGTTAGTTTTACAAAACATTAAAACTGAAGCAATTAACCCTTTAAATGTAATTAAACCTGATAGTTCTAGTTCCGAAGTGAGTTCAGACAATAAGTTATCTTCTCTTGGTGATGCATCTGAAGAATCACTAAGTTCCGAGGAAAGTGCTATAATATCAAATTCAGAAAAAAGTCAAAGTCCAAAAAATCTAAGTCCTTTAAATGAAGCATCTATGTCTGAGTCTGAAAGTCCTGAAGAACAATCAGTAACAAGTTTAAGAGACAGTCCAAAAAAACTAAGTCCTAAGATTCCAAGTCCAGAAATTCTAAGTCCTTTAAATGAAGCATCTATGTCTGAGTCTGAAAGTCCTGAAGAACAATCAGTAACAAGTTTAAGAGACAGTCCAAAGAAAATAAGTCCTAAGATTCTAAGTCCAAAAAACCTAAGTCCTTTAAATGATATGTCTGAGTCTGAAAGTCATGAAGAACAATCAGTAACAAGTTTAAGAGACAGTCCAAAGAAACTAAGTCCTAAGATTCTAAGTCCTTTAAATGACGCATCTATGGCTGACTCTGAAAGTCCTGAAGAGCAATCAGTAACAAGTCCAAAAAAACTAAGTCCTAAGATTCCGAGTCCAGAAATTCTAAGTCCTTTAAATGATATGTCTGACTCTGAAAGTCCTGAAAAACAATCAGTAACAAGTTTAAAAGGAAGTATTAAAAGTCCATTACAGCCTAAATCTGAATCCGAAATACAAACTGAAAAAAGTTCCATTATACAGAGTCCAATTCAAGAGAAATTGGAACCTAAAACTGCTGTAAAATCTTTACCGAATTCTGAATCAGAAGAACCAACTAGCTCAGATGAAACCATATTGTTTAAACCAAGTTTAAATAAATTAAACATAATAAAAGAAACAACATCAAGCAAATCATCAACATCAAGCAAATCATCAATATCGAGCAAAGAAGAAAGTGATAAAGAAGAAAGCGATGAAGAAGAAGAAAGCGATGAAGAAGAAGAAAGCGATGAAGAAGAAGAAAGCGACGAAGTTCGCAACATTGACGGAATGAAACTCAGTCGCCCTTATTATTTTCAATCGCTTATAGAAGAAAAAGATCCAGTTTTAATATTAAAAGAAGACACAAAAGAATATAATTCATATTCAAGAACATGTAGTTCAGATACCCGTAGACAGCCTGTAATATTAACTGATAAACAATTAGAATTAATAAATAAAGAACACCCTGGATTTTTAAAAGAAGAAGATGTTATTAAATATGGTTCAGACCCTAAAAAACAGTATAATTACGTTTGTCCTCGTTATTGGTGTCTAAAAAATGGTCCGAATAATGTTACTATAATTAATCCAAAAGATTTAGAAGAGGTTACAAATAAAAACGGAAAAAAAGAATTAGTGCATCCAACTTGCGGTAAGGTATTGCCCAGAGGTGAAAAAACCGTAAAACCAGGCTATTACATTTATGAATTTTACGGAAAAAATGAAAAAAAATATCCGGGATTTATAACCGGAAAACATCCAGATGGATTATGCTTACCGTGTTGTTTTGATAAATACAATACTCAAGGTAGAATAAAATCGAAAAGTTACTGTTACAATAAAGAAAATGAAGATAAAATAAACGAAGAAAAACAAGTAAAGGAAAAAGAAAACGATAAACAAGATGAATATATTAAAGGTCCCGACAAATTTCCATTAAATCCTGGCAGATGGGGTTATTTGCCTGTTGAAATACAGAAAATGTTACACGAAGCAAACGCGGATTGTCAAATAAGTAAAACAAATACAAATATTAAACAAAATCATCCTTGCTTACTCAGACATGGTGTTGAAATAAATAATAAACAATCATTTATAGCTTGTATTTCAGACGCACTATTATTCGGAAAAAAAATAATGGACAATGAAGATAAAACTAAAACAAAGGTTGCGAAAGTTTTAGATATTAAAGAAATGAAAGAGAGAATAATAAACTCAATATCAGTTGATAGTTTTATAAAATATCAAAACGGTAACTTAGTGTCTGACTTTTATAATCCAAATAAAAAAATTAATATTCAAAAGTATAAGAATTCAAATCTTTACAAAAAAATGAATTTTAACAATGTTGAAGAGAATTTTTATTTTTCAAAAGTCGTCAATTCATTTGAATCATTTATAGACTATTTAAATGATGATGATGCTGTAATAGATCACACATATTTATGGGATATTATATCAATGCCAAATAAAAATCTATTTCCACAAGGCATTAATCTTATTATTTTTCAAATTCCAAATGACGATATTACAAATAACGTTCAACTTTTATGTCCATCAAACCATTATTCGTCTGAGTTTTATCAAGCAAGAAAACCATCATTATTTTTATTAAAAGAAGCAGGATATTATGAGCCGATATATTCATACACCAATAGTGATAATAAAATAAATATTGTTAAAGAGTTTAAAGAGTATGACCCTCATATGACAAAAAACATAAAAGCAATTTTTAAAGAAATAATTAAACCATTTTATAAAATAATATGCACTCCGCAGAGTAGTATGCCAAATATATATAAAGCAAAACATCCGTTAATATTATATGACTTAGTTCAAAAATTAGACAACTATGAATATACAATTAAAAAATTAGTAATGAATTTTAACAATAAGATTATTGGTGTTCTTGCGAAAGAACCTAGAAATTCAAACAGAACGGGTTTTATACCTTGTTATCCGTCTGCTTTAAATGAAGATCTTAAAAAAGATTTAACCTTTGTTTTTATGACAGATCCGACATTATGGAACACATACGATAACACTATTGAATTTCTCTCTAAATTACATAAAAGAAGTAAAAAACGTCGTGAAACAGCTGACATTCCTTGTGAACCTGCATTTAAAATTCTTGAAGATGAACATATAGTTGGCATCTTAACGGAAACTAATCAATTTATTCAATTATCAGAGCCAATATTGGTTAATGATATTAATGATGATATACCTAGTATTAGAAATAGTAACTATATAGTTGATAGTAGTAAGCGTCCTATGGTTCAATCGGATGTTAAAATAGTTACGCAAAATGATGTCGATGTTGAACGTGTTGAATATATAAAAAAAATTAAATTTGAGACAAACTTCTATAATGTGTTTAGAAATACAATTAAAATATTATTGAATGATTATAATAACATTAAAATTAGAGAGAAAATAGAAAATGAATTGAATAAAGAATATATTTTATATTCTGAAAAACTAAATAATGTCGATAAACTTATACGTAGTTTAGTTAGCGATAAAATTCAATTTATTGGTGACGATAATTATTATAAATCATTAACACAAGTTTCAACATGTATAGTTAAAGATAAAAATAAATGTTTTTCACAAAATTTATGCGCTATTTCTGATGATGGACAATGTAATTTAATATTGCCTGAAAAAAACTTAATTACAAAAAATAATAATGAAATGATTTATTATGGTAAAATAGCAGATGAATTAGTTAGATATAATAGAATTAAACAATTTATTTTACAACCTCAAAGCTATTTAGCGTTTGGTAATATCGGTTATAATTTGATAGAAAACGAAATAATATTAATACAGTCTCTTTTGACACAAGAATATTTTGAAACATTAACTCCTGCGTTACTGAATAAAATGATTAAGTATAATTCTTACGATGAAGTGCAACCAATAAATACACAAGTTTATGAAAATAAAATAAATTCTCTTGATGAAGCAATTGGTAGAAATAATGAATATAAATGCGACAAGGTAATTAAAGATACTATTTCATCAGACATTTGGAGAAAATGTTTTCCCGAAAATTTTAAGGAGTTGAGTTATTCTAAAAATAATTACTGTACTTTTATTTTTATTAAAGACATAATAAAGAAAAAAACAGGAAAGGAACTAACCGTTAATCAAATTAAAAATGAATTATATAATGAATATAAACAATATTTAGAACGTTATAAGAAAAAAATTGTTGATATTCTTATTTTAGAGGGAAAGAAGACACTTGGAGATCAAGTTATAGCCGATTCATTATCGTTTTCAAGTTTTATTTATACAGATAATTATTTTTTAACTACTATGGATTTATGGTTACTTGTAAATAAGTATGAAATACCTACTATATTCATCAGTCAAAAGTTTATTTTACAAACTAATTATAAAAATCAAATATTTGTAGGTTATGGTAATAAAAATGACGATTTTATATTTATTGTTTTACCTGGTTTTAGACCTGAAAATATACCAAGTTATAAAGTTATTATGAATGATAAGAATATATTTATATCTTTAGCTGATTTGAAAGAAGATTGTGCAAAAGACATTATTGATGCGTTTAAAAATAAAATAGAAATAAAACAATTTTTAAATGATTTTGAAGTGCCAAAAAAGACAACATATAAATTTAAGAAACCAGAAGAATTAGTTAAACCGAGAGAAGAACCGAACAAAAGAAAATTTATTGTTGAAACTACAAGTTCGCCATTTTCAGAAGAGTTTATAATGAAACCTAAAAAGGTAACAGAAAAGAAAAGAATAACTGTTAGAAATAATAAAAAAACAAAGAAAAATAATAATGTTAAGAAACATAAGTTTTTAATTATTGAGAGTTCAAGTACAGAGTAATTTTAAACATTTAAATTATCATTATAATCATTATCGTCGTTATCATCATTATCATCATTATCATCATTATTATCATTGTCATTATAAACATTATCATCATTATCATTATCATAATTATCATTATTATCATTATTATAATCGTTATCATTATCATTATCATAATTATCATTATCATTATAATTGTTATCGTCGTTATCATTATCGTCGTTATCATTATAATAATTATCTTCGTTACTATAAATTAAATTATTATTTATTCTATAGTAATCTCGGTTGTTTTCAGTATATATTTTATGATCTGATAAAAAATTTTCAACATCTCTTACTTTATTCATAAACTCAATATGATTATCGTCAAATTCTATTATTTTGCCTATTACTCTTTTTTTAAATTTTTTGTTATGTTTAACAATTATTTTATATTTTTTTCTACCAAATGAAGGGTTAAATTTTTGAAATCTTAACATTGTTGTCTTAAAATTAATTAAGGCATCTTCTCTCTCATATTTCGAAAATGAGTATTGATAAGTAACATATAATTTTAAATAAGGTTTCATTGTTTTAATTAAAATATTTTTCGGAAAATCATTATCAATATTGATTACATTTTTAAAATAAATATGATTATAAAATCGTAACATTTCATAAATTTTAGAACACAAAATATTACTCGGTGAATATTCAATATAATTATGAATATAAATATTTCTTAAAATATATTCGTTTTTTATTATAAATTGTGATAAATTAAAGTTTGACTCAAAAAATTTTGTAAATAATAATGAATATGTATTTGTATTATACTTTAAAAAAAAATATATGTTATACAATGTTGATTTATTAAATGGAATATTATTATATGGGTTTTTAATTATAGTTGGTTCAGCAAAAAAAATATAGTTATTTGTTATTGATTTTTCTATTATTTTTAATAAGTCATTAATATTAAATAAATATTTATTTTGGTTTTGAAAAATACAAATAACATTTTTATCTTTTTCACTTATTTCATTTAATTCTATATCAGTTGTAACTACCGTTTTTGCCATTTTTAACTTGCAATTATAAACAAATCTATTTAAAATATTATATGTTTTTTGTATTTTATAATAATAATTTAAAAATTGCTGTTTTTTATCTTGATTTATATTTTCAAAGTAAAATGAATTTAACGATTCATTAAAAAATTTGTATTTAACTTTTGTAAATTCAGTTATGCTTGTATTATTATTATTATTATTATTATTATTATTGTTATTATTGTTATTATTATTGTTATTATTGTTATTATTATTGTTATTATTGTTATTATTATTTAATGTATTTTGTTGAATACTTAAATTATTTAATAATATTTTAAAAAAAATTTTATTTACAAAGTGAATACTATTTTCATTATTTTCATTATTTTCATCATTTTGTAAAAAAATATTTGAATCTAAATTAATTATTTTATTTATAATTTTTTTATAAGTTCCAATATTCATTATAAATATTATTATAATCAAATAATATTTATATGTTATTTTATTATGATTTAATATATTTAAAATTTTATTTTTATTTAATTTGTATTATATTAAATTAAAATCCTGGGTTATAGCTATTATCTTTACCGATATCCTTACCTTGAATCGTAACGACATTATTTTGAATTGATATTTTATTAATTCCACAAGGATCTTCCGGATTTTCAACTCCGCCAAAGAATTTGTCTATTTCGTCTTCAACGTTAACAGGTTTATATTCACTTGAAGCTTCAAGCTTTTGTAATTCATCAATATCAAGAACAACCTGAAAAGCACCAGTTCCGAAAAATCCTTCTTGGCCACACATAACATTTGCCGAAACACCTTTTAACATATCGAGTTCAGCATGTCTAGCGGCCTTTAAAAACATCTCAGGTGTTTCCTCAAATGAAGCCTTCGCAATAGGACCAGTATCGTCATTATTTAATCCATGTCTAAATATACTAATTAACTGCTTAGTAAATGTCATTCTGTCAACTAACACACTGTAATTATGATAATTAATATATGTTCCATCAAATTCAACTACATCAACAAGCTCATTATATATCATTTGTCTAGCAGCTTCAATGCCTAGTACGTTATAAATTTCAACTATATCGTTACTGAATGTTCTAGAGTTATCAATATAATCTAATCCAAGCACATCTAATAAGTTTGTTCCAATTGTATCTAGAACCCATATATCCTGTTTTTTATAAGAACCATTATGTTCAACCAAATTATCTAAAATTTTACGTAATATAACTTTGTTAATATTTTTAACACCACGTAACACAACGTTTTCTAATAATTGTTCTTGGAAATTTTTAAGAATATATATTTGGTCTGACTGATCTAATGGGTTAACCTTTACCTTCTTTTTACCTCCTTTACCTGTTGCCGATTTAATTACTTCATTCATTCTTACTCTAAATATAAGTTTGTCAGAATTGAAATCTGAATATATGCACGAAATTTGATTTTCATAACAATTGTTTAGTGTATAATTTACGTCATCCATAGTGATGTTTTTCTCAAGCATAATTTCTGGGTTCATAACCATTCTAATAATCCATTTAGATTTTTCATTTTCATCTGTTATTGAAGTTTCATTACATTCGTCAATCATCGATTCAAACGCACGATATTGTTGAATTGTATCCTTATCTTCTTCGATTAAAGTATTGAGATCATCAGGATCAAAGTGAATTCCAATAGATTCAACAATTTCAGATAATTTCGTATGTTCAAGCATATACATAATTGTTTGTGCCTTTTCTTTATTTTTTTCGTCTTCTGGTTTCAAGTAAATACTTAACGAAGGATTTTTAATTTCACTCGATAACGTTAAAATTTCTTCAATTCTGGGAACACCACGAGTAACATTTGACTTAGACGCCACACCAGCAAAGTGGAAAGTGTTTAAAGTATTATGAACTAACACACCGTAGTCGGTCATAAATGTTTGGTTACCTGGAACAGTAAAATCATATACAAAATTATTTTGCTCAGGTGTATAATATTCTATTTTTGTAATTTCGTCCCATACTACATTTGAGTTAATCGCTTGTTTAATTAATTGTAATTCATTTGTTATTTTATTTGCGTCTTTATGTGCGTTAAATGTTTCGTAATATTTTTCTAATGTTCTACGACCAATGCTTTCCTTATTTTTCCAAAAACCGTAAGTTCTGCTTTGTCCTGAAATATTTAATGTTTTACCACAATGAGCAATAATTTCGCCTAGACCATTAATCTTTTCAATTCTCTCCGATAAAAACTTAATATCTGTTCTTTCAATAAATTTAATTAAATCTGTCAATTTATCTTGATGTAACATTGTTCCTATTTTTTCGCCATATATTTTTGCATATTTAGACGAGATGTTTAAATGATATAATTTATTATTGTTTTTATTTTCACAATTAATAGAAGCGAAAATGTCAAAATAGTTAAGAATTAATGCTAAGTCCTTAATTAATTGTTCGCTTCTACTGCAACATCTAATCTGATGATGATTTTTATCAGACTGAAAATTACCGTCTCCATCGAAATAACCTTGAAATAATCCAGCTTTAAATTCTTGTGGAGCGGTAAACGCAAAATCAGGAACACGTTTAGAATAGCTTCCATTTCCGCAAGTTTCCAATAAAAGTCTTGCCAATGATTTATGTGTAAATTTTGTTGTTACAGACAATCCATATTCACCTTGTTTTTTAGCGATGCGACAAACTATTCCAAAACGCTTCGCAAAATTAGAAACATTTTGAATATAAACGTCTGAAATATTTGTAATAGAAATTTCGTTGTAATTTAATGAACCTTCTGATAAATAAGCACCAATAAACCACCCAAATTCTTTATCGAGTAAAATTTCATTTTCTTTGTCAATCATAATTGTATTATTTGTAAATAAATTCTCAGCATTTTTACAAATTGGAATACGCATTCCTTCCTTCATATTATAACCAACTATAGGTTGAACTTTGTTATCTTTTCTGATAAGATGACTATGACTTGGTGTTGTTTCAACTACACGTCCGCTTTTCGTATAAACCCTCATAATTTGACCGTTAACGGGATGTCTGCTAATATGCGATATTTTGGTCCACGAAACAACTTCATCTTCACTAACAGACTGAATATAATATTCATTATCTAAATTATCTAATAGCGTTTCTACACTATTTTGATGACCAGTATTAAATGTATATTCTGAATTGTCACTAATAATATTGTCGCAAAATTCGCCGACTATAACTGACATCATTTCGGAGGTTCCATTAATTTTATTTTTAACCAATATCTTATGTTGTGTTTCGTATGTTACAGACATCTGTGTAGATACCTCACCAATGCTCTGACCAGAAATCATACCAACCATTTCTCCAGGTGTAACAATTGATTTTTTATAATTAATAGTAATGGTTTCAAGCAACAATGTTAACGCAACTTTGTTAAACCTTTTTACGACTAATAATTCTTTTGGAGAAAGGTAGAAATAATATAGAACTTTAAATAGTTGCGTAGGAGGAGCATAATATATTTTTTCCAAGTTAGCGTAACAATGTTCGATTAATTCCAATGCTTCAAGAGGGGTAATATCGACTAATGACGAAACTGAAATATTGCATTGTCCTTGAACGTTTCCAATAATATATGAAAATGCAACAGGACAATTTACAATGTTATCGCCTTTATTTTTGAACACATGTTTAATGATATTATCACGTGCTTCAATCATAGAGTCGATATACATTTTTGTTTTGTTCATATATTCTTCCATTTGCTTTCTGTAGCGTGTCATTACATTTTTTAAGAATATATTACTTAGTGACTTAACCTTTCCAGATTCTTCAGGAACTAAGTAATGTGCATAAATATCCTGAACGCTCATAGATACAAGTGAAATTGGTTGATTTTCTACGCGAACTGTGTCGATATTGTCATCTCCATATGAAAATTGAACGATTTTATTTTTATTTGTTCTTATGGTCATATCGTAGTCAACCTTCAAATCTTCTAACGCTTTAATTAAACGTCTTTGAATATAACCGGTTGTTGATGTCTTAACAGCAGTATCAATTAAACCAACACGACCACCCATAGCATGGAAGAATAATTCTTGCGGAGACAAACCGTTAATATATGAACTCTCAACGAAACCACGCGCACTTGGAGAATCATCATATTTAGTAAAATGTGGTAAAGTTCTGTGTTCAAATCCGTAAGGAATACGTTTTCCGTCAACGTTTTGTTGTCCTAAACACGAAATCATAAATGAAATATTTAAATCTGACCCCTTAGAACCTGCTTGAACCATAGTAACGAATCTATTGTCTTTTCCTAAACTTTTAAGACCAATCTTGCCGGATTCTGATGTAGCTTGATTTAAAATACTGTTGACTTGTGTTTCAAATTCTTCTTCATTTGTCTTTCCTGTATTGTTTTCAAATATACCGACTTGAACTTGATTAATTAGATTTTTAACGTCTGTTTTTTTCTGCGTAATGACTTTAATAATTTCGTCGTTCGTTTTTTGATTTGATATTAAATCACTAATGCCTACACTAAAAGCACTTGATTTCATATATTCAGTCACAATATTCTGTAAATCATCGACGAATTTTGCGGAAGCCATATTGCCGAAATCATTACAAACACGCTGTAACAAACCTTTTGTTGTTGCTCCTAAAACACTTTTATCCATTTGACCACGAATGACCTTTCCGTTTCTAATTTCCATAATAGCGTTGGATGTTGATGCGTCATCTTTATCTTCTTTAAATGCTTTCGTTTTATATTTCATTGAAAGAGGTGGCATAATTTGCGATAAAATATCGAAATTTGTTATGTTGCCTTTTTGCTCAAAAATATTCAATAATTCCTTTTCATTAACATTGTTTGACATCATTAATAAGTTCATCGCATCTCTAGGATTAAAATGTATTCCTTCTCTAGTAAACAAATAAGACCCAAGCATAGAGTCTTGATAAATACCTATAATTGAACTATTATTAGCGGGACTAATTATTTGATATGGAACTGCCGCTAAGTTCTTTAATTCTGCCTCTGATTCTGGATCTTGAGGCATATGTAAATTCATTTCATCGCCATCAAACGATGTATCGTCAAAGTTTCCAGTGACGCCAGACTATATCTTATGCCTCATCGAGTTGGTTAAACTGTCATATGAGACCCACAAACGTTTAGTCGTTGAACCTTTCCCATACTCTTACCATAACGAGGTTAGGGAATTGGCTGCGGATTACCCAATCCTTCGCTTTTTTACCGTACCCGAGTTCTAATCTCGGCCATCTATGAGTTTCCAGCATAGACTTGGTAGCGATTCGCCAGTTTATTAGACTAGCTAGGCTCTAAGGGACTTCCCGTCAATTTGAATGTGTCGCAAATAAATTAATATACACTTGAGGCAAATCAAGTTTATTTTCTGTGTGATATTCAACTAATTTTTTGTAATGTTCTTCTACTTGTGTTTTTAATATTTTGTTATTTTTTGATAAATTTTCATTACAAGATAATGGCATTGTATTTCTCCAATTAAAAGCTATAAGTTGTTGTTCTTGATTGTTTAAATCAAATTTAGATAAAGGAATAACATGATCAATGTGCCAATTTGTTCCATGATTGTCTAAATTGTAAATTGTATCATATTTAAGTATCCACTTAAAATAATCATTAGACGAACAACCTAAATACTCAACTGAATGTTTTGTTTTATTTTTATTTCTTAAACAATTATATATTCTTGTTCGAATATATCTTTTAAACTTTTCAGTTGGTTCATCCCTTTCACAATCTTTACATTTTAAACGATTATGTCTAAATCTTTCTTTATTTTTAATTTCATTACAATATTTACACTTTTTATTATCAATTCCTATCTCATTTTGTTTATCTTGTTTTATTTGTTGTTTCATTATTACTTTTCCGTGTTTAAATTCAGTAGCCATTTTAATTAATTTTTTTCTGTGTTCTTCATCATTATTATATTTTTGTCGTCGTTTTTCATTATTACAATCACGGCAAATTTTACCGCGATTATAAAAACAAATTTCTTGTTTTTCAAATGAACATTTAGAGCAAGTTTTATACGCGACGTTTTCTGGTTTTGTATCCATTGTTATTATATTTGTGTTTTATTTAAGTTATTTTGCCTCAATGTATTTTAATTTATTCACTAGAGGGTAACACGTTTTTAGCGCCCTCTGTTGCCGACCTTGATGGCTTTGTGACCTTATATCGTCACAAGAAATTGATCGGCATTGTAAGGTTTAGTGTCGGCGACATTCATTCTGAATGTATCTCCACGCTGCATAATACGAGCAATATGACACATCATACTCATTCTGTGAAGTGTAGGTTGACGATTAAATAGAATCGCATCACCGTCCATCATATGTCGATGAACAGTATCGCCTTCTTCAAGAACAATTGATTCTCTATCCAAATAATATCGTAATGTAATTGTTTCTCCATTTTGTTTTTCTAACATTTTAGCACCAGGCCAAACATCCGGACCATTTCGCACCAATTTTGTCAGAAAATCACGGTTTAATCGATTGACAATAACAGGCTTAGTAATATTTTTAGCGACTTTCATAGGAATACCTAACTCGCGAATAGAAATATTAGGGTCAGCCGTAATGACAGAACGCGCACTAAAATCTACACGTTTAGCCATAAGGTTTCCTCTCATTCTACCACCTTTTCCGTTTAATCTATCCTTAATAGATTTCAAGGGTCTTCCCGAACGCTGTGCTAAAGATGCAACACCAGGAATTTTATTATCAACTTGTGTCGCAATATAATACTGTAAAACTGTTGTCCAATCATCAATTACATTCGCAGGAGCATTATTTTGAATTTTCTCTTGTAGTGTCTTATTTGTTTTAATAATGTTAACTAACCCATGCGTTAAATCATCCTCAGATCTTTGTTGTGCGTCATGTTTTACCGATGGTCTGACAGCAGGCGGAGCAACATAAAACACTTGACAAATCATCCAATCAGGTCTAGAAAATACTGGACTGAAACCCATAAAGGAAACATCTTCATCAGAAATTCTCTTTAAAATTTTCAGAGCTATTTCTGCTGTAATTTTAATGACGATTGGTTCATCATTAGAATCATTTCCCCAGTCAGCAAATATAGTCGCTAAACCTTCCTTTCTGATTTTTTCAGGCTGTAATGTACCACATCCGTCCTCCGTATCTTCGCCACAACGCTTCACTTTACTAGCCAACGAAAACACATATTTCCATCTATTATCACTTGACAATTTAAGCGCTTCCTTATATTTTTCCTTACTTACTAACAATTTACTGCATTTAAAACAAACACATCTTAAACACTTTAAAACTGTCGGTAAATATTGAATATAAAATACAGGTCTAGCCAACTCAAGATGACCATGATAACCTGGCGTTTTCATATAATCTAAGCCATCAGTAGGACAAATTAATCCAGGTTCTAAGACTCCCATTCTAGGATCAAACAAACCGCCAATAACGGGCTTATTGTTAACATATGTATCTCTGCTCGTAATTTCCGCAACTGAACCTTTTCTAATTTCTTCAGGTGAAAGAATACTAAATTGAATTCCGATTACTTTTGAGCAATTGACAGACATATTTTTAGAAGTTTCAAACTTAGACATCTCTTATATTATATTAATATACATTTAAATTGTTTTATTATATTCAATTTTATTTTATAAAAATAAATTAAATATACATAGATTTCACAACTTTTCCCTTATATAAAATAATTATTAATTTATAAAATAAAATTGATTAACAATTTAAAATTAATGAGAATAATATAAAATATCTGATAATGGCAAAAGAATCTCAATCTAAAATTTCAAAGAGAGAACAAATGAAAAACACAAAGACACAGCTCAGAAAAAAAAAGAATGAAAGTTCGGATAGTGATAGTGACAGCAATAATTCGTCTTCCGAAGAGGATATTGATACTCATGAATACCGTAAGTTTTTAGGTAAGATTTTCCCGTCTAATCATTTAAATAACAAAATTAAATCTGGTGAAAAATTAAAAAAAGTATTAAAAGAAGATAAGAAAAATAATAGCAAATCACGCAGTAAAAAAGAAAAACAAATTGATGACGAATCAGAAGATTGGGAAACTACTTCTGATGATGAACAAATCGTAAAAAAACCAAAAAGAAATTTACGTTCTTTAAAAAATAACAAAAAACAAAGTAAAAAACAAAGTAAACATGATGATGAAAGTAATAATTCTGAAAGCGATAGTGAAAACGAAGAAGACGAAATATCATTAGGAACAGTAGACACAAATTCAGATGACAATTCTTCCCCAAATGAATACTCCGATAATGAAAGTGATAAAAATGAAGATGATGATAATGAAAGAGACGATAATGAAGATGAATATGAAGATGACAATAAAAATAAAAAATATGGCAAAAATAAACTAAATATAATTTTTACAATTGGCGGTTCAAAAAATATAGATGATGACGAATGGTCTAGTGAGTCGGATTACGATTCTGATTATGAAGAACCATATCAAGAAACTGAAGATGAAAATTCTTCTGTTTCGTCAGTTGAATCCGACAAAAAAAATACTCGGTCTAAAACGAAAAAAGAAATAAATAACAAAAATAATAATAACAAAAATAAAAATAATAATAATAATAATAATAACAAAAATAAAAATAATAATAATAATGACGATAATATTGACAACAATAAAAATAATAATGACAAAAATATCGACAATAACACCGATAATGACAATAAAAATTTTGTTAGTAATGAAGAACAGAGAGAAGTTTTAAAAAACCTTAAAGAGTTATTGGAAAAAAATCCAAAAGATAAATCAATTCAAAAATGTATTGAAACATATGAATCAGACATCAGAAAACAAGAGGAAAATAAAAAGAAAAAGGATAAAAAAACAAAGGATAAAAATATGAGAATTTTCAGAAAGATTTTACGAGATAAAAATACAAATAACGATTTTACCTTTTACGAAAAATTAGACATTGAAAATCAAAAGAAAATTATTTCAGAATTGAGAGAAATTAATAAAATAACCAGAATAGAAAAACCATATAGAATTACATTATTAGAATCAAAAATTCCAGTTCAATATAAGGCATCAGCAATTAAAAAAATAAATTCACTCAGATATATGGAACCAGGTAGCGGTGAATACTATAAAATTAAAAATTGGGTTGACACGTTTATGAGAATTCCATTTAATAAATATGAAGAATTACCTGTAAGTATTGAAAGTGGTGTTGAAAAGTGTCATGATTTTATGGAAAACGCACAAAAAATTTTAGATCAAGCTGTTTATGGGTTAAATGACGCAAAAATGCAAATTATGCAAATGTTAGGTCAGCTTATAACTAATCCAAAAGCAATCGGCACAGCTATCGCAATTCACGGACCACCTGGTTCAGGCAAAACATCTCTCGTCAAAGAAGGAATAAGTAAAATATTAAATAGACCATTTACATTTATCGCTCTTGGAGGAGCAACAGACAGTAGTTTCTTAGAAGGACATGGATATACATACGAAGGTAGCACATGGGGGAAAATTGTGCAAATATTAATTGATAGTAATTGTATGAATCCTGTCATATATTTTGACGAATTGGATAAAATTAGTGAAACGCCTAAAGGTGAAGAAATTGCCGGAATACTTACACATTTAACCGATACAACTCAAAATTCTCAATTTCATGACAAATACTTTTCCGAAATAGATTTTGATTTAAGCAAGTGTTTATTTATTTTCAGTTACAATGATGAAAGTAAAGTTAATCCAATATTAAAAGACAGAATGTATAGAATCAAAACAAAAGGATATTCGTGTAAAGAAAAAACTATTATCGCAAACAATTATTTATTGCCACGAATTAGAGATCAAGTAAAGTTTGTAAATGGAGATATAGTTATTCCTGATGATGTAATCAGTTATATTAATGAAACGCACTGCCATAAAGAAGATGGTGTAAGAAATATGAAGCGTTGTCTAGAAATTATTCATACAAAATTAAACTTATATAGACTAATGAGACCAGGCTCAAATTTATTTGAAGGAGAAATGTCTTTAAAGGTTGAATTTCCATTTAAGGTAACAAAAGAAGTTGTCGATAAATTAATTAAGAGAGAAACGGATTTATTTTCATCTGCATTATACTCTATGTATGTTTAAATTGTGATACACTTTAATTTAGAAAAATAATAATTTATAAAAATAATAATTTATAAAAAATAATAATTTATAAAAAATAATAATTTATAAAAAATAATAAAAAATATACCTTATTTTTTATTATTTTTATTAGGTTTTTTTATTTTTTATAGTTCTTTATTAAGTTTTTAATTTTATTTTTTAATTTTTGTTTTATTGTGTTTTTTCAGATGATTTTTTCTGTTATTTTTTGTTTTACGACAACATGACTTATTGTTTTTTTTGTTATGTTTTTTTGTTTTATAATGCTTTCGTTTATTTTTTCTTGTTTTACCTCCTCTACTTGTTTTTGAGTTAAAAAATGACGATATACCGTTTAATAAATTTTTGGCATTTTCAGAAGTAAATATTTTTGCTTTAACCGAAATATCCTTTTCTATTTTTTCCTTTTGACTTGTTAAAAGGGCTAAAGTTTTTGATGTTTCTTTTGCGTCTTTAAGTGTTTGTTTGAGCGTATTTTTAAATTGTTTAATTTGATCTCTAATAAACATTTTTGGTTGTTGTGTCTTTTTTTCTTTTAACTGTTGCTCATTAAATCTTAATTTTGCTTCTAATTGTTGTTTTATTTCGTTAAATGTCATCTCTTTTTTCTCGCTTTCTTTAATATTCGAATTTAAAATATAAAGTTCGTCATTAAGATTTGAAACTTTTCCCGAATAATCGACCTTTTGTGTTCCTCTTGATTTACTTTCAGATTTAACCAATAAATTATAACGAGTTTTAATTTGTGACGATAATTTTTCTAAAAATGTATTTTTTTTAGTTTCTATTTTCTCTCCACAACTACTATAAATGGTTTGTGCTTCAGTTTTTTTATTTTTACATATATTTATAAAAGGTTGAATTAATACCTGTAAATCTTGTTGAAGGTTATTTATTTGGTCATTTTCTTCAATATTATTTAATAAGTCATTATAGTAATTAATTTTATTTTGAGCTAATTCATGTGCTTTAATATTTGCTTCTGTAAGTTTTGATATTACATGATTATCGTTATAAACATTTGCTTTACCAAAACCGATTGCGTTTTCAATAATATTTACTATTAATTTAACTGACTTTGGAACTCTTCCGTTATATAATTTTATAGAATTAATAGTGTCACCATTAATAGTTTTTGATATTGATGAATTAATTTCAGAGTCAATTATAAAATCCGTTATATTATTATTATTATTATTATTATTATTATTTTTATCATAATATTCAAACGGTAAAATAACACCCGTTAAAATCCCTATTACAATTTTCTGTTGTTCTATTAATAAATCATTGTTTTGTTCAAAATTATTTGAATTTAAATAGCCTATTAAAGATTGTCTCTCTGTTGTATAATTGGTGTCATTATCAACTACTAACTTATTTATTAATCTGTTAATTAATTTATCAATTTGATTATTGTTATTTGCTATTATTGTTTCAGGTCTAACATTCATTATGCTGTTTTTACGGTTTGACATTATTCCGGTTTTAATTAATGTTACGCTATTCATATTAACATAAAAATCAGCAACTTCTTCAAAAGCATCGTGAGGCGATTGTAAAAAGGATAATAATGCCGTATCATCTTGTAATGATTTTCCTATTAACACTCTGTCTCTCGACAAAAACATAATTTCTTTTTGGTCATTAATTCCTTTGAGTTGTTCACCCAATTGTTTTAATTTATCGCCCGTTACAGGGACACCTTCTATTGTTTCTGGTAAAAACTCAATAATATGTTCAATATTTTTATTTTCAACCATAAAATTCATACACTCACAAGTTAACCTTTGCATTTCATCGCCACAAGATTTTAAAAACGATAAAACAGTTATAAATATTTTAGGGTAATCATTAGGGTTAGTGTCATTAGAATTACATAAATATCCTGCTATATTATAAATATTTCTGTATATATCACTATTAACGTTTTTTGTTTTGTAATAATTTATTATTGCTCCACATATAAAGTTAACAGTTGATTCACCACTAACCCACGTTAAATTTTGATTATCTTGCGTTATAAATTCAATTCCATTTGTTTTATTATCACCTTGTTCCAATAATGTATAATCAACAATAGAGTTTTTTACATTTGTCCAAAAATAAAATAAATTATTAATTGCGTATATTGTTGCTGTTTTAATACCAACATTTAAAACTGATTTTTGCTCATCATTAATATTATTATCATTAATAGATATATTACCATTTATTAAATTAAAACTTCCTCTTGTTATCGGGTCGATTAATTTTGCTGGCGTTTCTAACTGTTTATTATCGTCTTTTGTAACCTCTAATGTTTCTTTAAATTGTGCGTTTTTTTGCATGTCAGAAAAAAATTCTATTGAATTTAAATTATTGCCTTGTGAATTTATGGTTTGGTCAAAAACTTCATATAATCCCCTCCTACCATAACATAAAGCAACTGGCAAATTTTCAACACTCATATCTTCCATATAAAACCCCAATTGATTTGGTGGTATGTCGTTTGTAGGCGTCATATCAGACGTAATAAATAAATGTATTTCTTCGCTTAATTCGTCATCTATTTTTACAAACATTCTTTTTCCTCCATAATACTTATTTACGTCGCTTAAAAATTGATTAATATCATATTCTTCACTTTTTTTCCATTTAATAGTTACAACAGGAATATATAAATAATCACTAATTTGGTCAGAACAATATTTTACCAAATTATTTACAACTAAAGAAATATAGGTTGGTTCATCATGTTTATTAGCACCATTTAAAGCATCAAATAATTCTTTGTCAATTGAAGTATTTATGTTATTATTTTCTTTATTACTCCATTGTTCCACTTGTTCTCTCCATTGGTTTTGTATAATGTTAAATATATTATTTGGATCATAAAAATTTGGAGCTCCGTAAGATATAGTTGCGTCCATAGCACGATGAGGACCAAAATCATGATCCCATTCAAACAAAAATTTTAAAGCCATTAATGACATTTTATTGGTTTTATATTCACATGATCCACCTTTCATATTTTTATAATCTTCGTCATCTTCTTCACGTTTACGTTTTCCCAATTCTTCTGGACTGGTGTAAGGTGGTATTTTTTTTAAACCTTCAGCAACATTTACTTGATTGCCAATAACATCTTCATCTTCACTTTCATATTTTCCTTCATCTTCGCTTGTAGCCCATTCACTACCGCTATATTCTGGTTGAGGCGTAGGCATACGACTATATGCTTTTACTTCTGAAAAAGCTGAAGGTAATTCTGGCATCTCATCCAAACCAATTAAATCATAAAATTTTTCAAATATATAATTTTCATCACTACGTCCAGTTAAAATATCGTCTAATAAATTAAATACATTATTTTGAAAATATTTATTTTCATCATCAAGTTCAACACTAAGTGTAACTGGAAAATATTTCAATAAAACAGAATAAAATGTAACATAATTTATGTATTGTTCATCTACTTCAGGATAGCTACATATATAAAAATATAAATAAAATAGAGCATAATATATGTTTACGTTTCTGATTTTACCATTAAATAATATATTTAGTAATGTTTCCGAATAACTTATTAAAAAATCTAAATCTTTTTCTATTGGTGTTTTTGCCTTTAAATTGTTATCTGTATTTTCAAAACTATCATTTTTAGTATCCATCATATTTTTTTCTTTTTCTTCGTCAGATGTAATATTAATCAAATAATTTATATTTAAATCGCTATATAATTCTCCAAATAAATTACTTACTGTATTATAACAGTCATTATCATTTTCATTTAAGTTAATAAAGTTTCTAAAAAAATTATTGTCTAATGAATCTAATTTGTTAATTGTTAATTTATTAAATAGAATATCGTTATCAAAATTATTTATTATATTTGTAAGATCATTAGCTATATAGTTTATTTCTTCTTCTTTGTCAATTTCATCAATTAAAACTATATTATTATTGTTATATTCATTTACATTTTCATCAATTAATTCAATTATATTTTGACTCATCTATATAAAACATAGATTTTTTTATTTTTTATTAGTTATAACAAAATACTTAAAAATATAATTAATATTTAATATCATGAACATATTAATAACAACTAAACAAAATTATTATAGTGTATTACAACACATAAATGCGTTAATTGATACATATAGAGAAATAGAACTATGTTTGAAATGTAATAATAACAACATTAATAATATTTCAACAAATAATACAAATATTTTATTGACATTAGAAACAGAGAGAAAAAATACAGAAAGTATAATTAATGAAATTGAAGAAAAAATATATAATTTATGTGACCATAATTTTATTGTTGACTACATTGATGTTTATCCTTGTGAAATGATGAAAAAAATAACATATTGTAGTATTTGTGAAAGTATGAAGAAATAATATATTATAGTATTTGTTTTTTATTTTTTGTATTTTTTAGTGTTTTTATTTTTATTTTTATTTCTACGCGTTTTTCCGCCAGAAAAATTAAAAAGTTTTCTGTCATCCATCGGCATTATTAAAGTTTCTGATTGACGTAAACCAGCGTTATATTTTTTAATTTGTTCTTTAATTTTTTCAAATTCATTTTTAAACCAACCTTTATTTTTGTCAAACCATTCTTTAAATGGTGGACAACTGCCTCCAG
>Ga0194129_10002911_pt1 | contig 24695 bp, 26 predicted proteins | sample TA2KigCa35mmetaG_FD_150862 | JGI IMG/M metagenome (GOLD analysis project Ga0194129, IMG submission 150862) | Freshwater microbial communities from Lake Tanganyika, Tanzania - TA2015038 Kigoma Deep Cast 35m | ecosystem: Environmental > Aquatic > Freshwater > Lake | place: Tanzania: Lake...
TAAGTGAATAAATTATCAAATAAGTCAATAGCACTTATTAATTATCCTGGCTCATATTTTAAGAATTTTGCCGATGCTCTTGAGGAGATTGGATTTGAGATTTTCTGGGTATGTCCGGTAAAAAGCAATGGAGGCGGAGCTTCGAATTACCAGGACAATGACGCTTTTTTAGAAGCGGGGATTAAATTAATTAGCCAGGATTATGTAACAAAACCTTACGGAGACATTGAGGAATTTATCCCCGGGTTATCAATTATTGATTGGCTTATGAATAGGCCTAACATTTGAATTTAAGCTGATGCCTAGAAAAATAGTTATAGTTGATTACGGTAGTGGAAATATATTTTCAATGTACAATGCATTGAATCATATTGCTAAAGATAAAATTATAATAAGTAAATCTTTGGAGGTAATTCGGGATGCCTATAGAATAGTTATACCGGGAGTGGGAGCATTTGGAGAAGTAAAATTGAAGTTAACCGGTGTCCCGGAAATGATTGATTTGATTTCGCAGCGGAAATCTGATGGTGTACCGATTTTGGGTGTTTGTGTTGGAATGCAAATTATGGCGGACGTAGGTCATGAGTTTGGTACAAATGCTGGGCTTGCTTGGATACCGGGGGAGGTAAAAAAAATTATTGTTGATCCTCCATTTAAAATTCCGCATGTAGGTTGGACACCTACTTTTCATAACGGTCATACCATTTTTAACGGTATATCACAGAATTCAGATTTTTATTATTTGCATTCATTTAGCATGCAGGTAAAAAATCCTGAGAATGTTATAGCCACTGTAAACTACGGCAAACCTTTGGTAGCAGTAGTAGCTCAGGATAACGTGCTCGGAACACAATTTCACCCTGAGAAGTCGGGGATAAATGGACTTAAATTGCTAGCTAATTTTTGTAAGGGTATCTAAACAGCTATCAGAAATTATAGCTAAAATATTATAATCATTTTAAAACTGTCATTCATTATATGCTCTTGCTAGAATAGACCTTTGAGAAGGAAATTCTTTTCTATAGTGTGATAAATCAAACAAAACATCTTAAGAGCAAATAATTTAAATATTAACTTCAAGTCGGCAAGTAATTCTATAATTAGTCCGGCACGATGTTTATAATTTTTAAAATTTTCATACCTTCAGTTTTTTAACAAATTTTATGACAATAGAAAAAATCTCACACTCTCAGAAAAAAAATGTGTTACATGGTCTGCCTGAAAAAGTTATCTTTTGCAAGAGATGCGTTATGTCAAACCAAAGGCCCTCGACTTCACCTGAGCTTGTTAAAAAGTCATCAAAAATAGATACAGTTCATTTCGACGATGATGGCATCTGCCATGCCTGCAAATATTCTGATGAAAAGAAAAAGATTAACTGGAAACAACGTGAAGACCAATTAGTAGAGTTATTAGATAAGTATCGTCGTAATGACGGTTATTGGGACGTTGTTGTTCCGGGAAGCGGAGGTAAGGACAGTGCGTATGTATCCCATGTCCTCAAAGCCCGTTACGGTATGAATCCACTAACAGTAACTTGGCCTCCTCACAGGTACACGGAAATAGGCTGGGAAAACTTTCAGGATTGGCTCAGGGTTGGGGGTTTGGATAATATTTCATTTACTCCTAATCCGAAAGTCCACGCTTCCCTTACCAGGTTAGCTTTCCTTAATTTGTTAAACCCGTTTCAGCCTTTTATTATCGGTCAGAAAAATATAGCTCCGCGAATTGCCTTTGAAAAGAAAATACCATTGATAATGTATGGTGAAAACCAAGCAGAATATCATAATAAACTATCTGAAACACAATCGCCAATTATGGATAGATCTCATTATACATGGGATGGAGAAAGAAAGCTATTTTTTGCGGGTATTGAAACAGACAAGCTCAGCGAATTCGGTATACATAAGAAGGATCTAAGTGTGTACATGCCTATCACTGAAAGCCAAGCACTGGAAACTGGGATAGATATTCACTACTTTTCTTACTATCACAACTGGATGCCTCAGGAAAATTACTATTACGCTGCCGAGCACACTGGTTTCAAACCTAACCCGGAGCGTAGTGAAGGTACCTATTCGAGGTACGCGAGCTTAGACGATAGGGTCGATGGTTTTCATTATTATACAATGTTTATTAAGTTTGGACAAGGTCGGGCAATGAACGATGCCGCACATGAAATTCGTGATGGACATATTACGCGGGAAGAGGCGGTTGCACTTGTACAAAAGTATGACGGTGAATTCCCTGCTAAATATTTTCAAGAATTTCTTAAGTATATAAATATAACAGTGGAAGAGTTTTGGATTACTATAGATAATAATAGATCTCCTCATCTCTGGGATAAAGTTGGAAGTGAATGGAAGCTAAAGGAACAGGTTTGTTAGCTGGCGGACCTAGGCGCAGAATTATTGCCAAGCTGGAAGTTAAAGGGCCAAATGTTGTAAAAGGCCTTCATCTGGAGGGACTTCGAACGGTTGGAGTCCCGGAAGTCTTTTCAAGAGAATATAATCTGCAGGGCATAGATGAGATTATGTTTATTGACACAGTTGCATCCTTATATGGTAGGAATAACTCTTTTGATATAGTTAAGAAAACTGCGGAGCAAATTTTTATACCGCTTGGTCTTGGAGGAGGGATAAAAACTCTAAATGATGTTGAATTGGCGTTAAGGTCCGGAGCAGATAAGGTTGCAGTGAATTCTCAGGGAGTAAGGAACAAGAACTTTCTTAGAGAGATAGAAAGAAATTTTGGCAGCCAATGTTTGGTAGCTCATCTTGACGTAAAGAAAAAAAATGGCAGTTGGATTGTACTAATTGACAATGCCAGAGAAGTAACAGATTTAGATGCTGTTGAATGGGCAAGAGAAGTTGAAGGATTAGGAGCAGGAGAGATTTTTGTGACCTCTGTAGATAAAGACGGTACTATGAAAGGAGCAGACGTAGAATTAATCCAGAGCATTTCTTCTGCCGTTTGTATACCTTTTATTTACAGTGGAGGTATTGGCCGACCATCAGATGTAACAGATGTGTTCCTTAAAGGAGGCGCTGATGCCATTGCTATATCGGCTGTTTTACACTTTAATAAGACTACGCTGAAAGAAATCAGGGATGAAGTTTCTTCTCACGCGATTTCCATCCGCTTATAATATTTATCAATAGGATATTCTTTTTTCATGTTACGTATATTAGGTATAATCCCGGCTCGGGGCGGATCAAAAGGCATTCCCAAAAAAAATCTAGTTGATCTTTGTGGAAAACCACTCATTTCGTGGTCAATAGACATTGGTAATGCCCTTTATAAATCTGGTCATTTACAACGATGTATAGTTTCCACAGACAGTGAAGAGATTGCGAGTGTTGCTGAGGCTTATGGAGGTGATGTTCCATTCATAAGGCCAGCAGGTGCTGCATCTGACACTGCAAAAGCAATTGCTTATGTTGATCATGCACTGGCTTTTTTCCGTTCCAATAGCGAACATTATGATGCGGTTCTCATTTTACAACCCACTAGTCCCGTAAGAGATTTGCAACTGATACAAGAGGCAATTGAAAAGTTTTCAGAGGGGAACTCAGACTCACTTATAAGTTGCTATCAGGAGGATTATATTAATGATCTTGTGATGTATCACGAAAAAACCGCAGGCACTTTGCAACCGAAGGTGGTTAATCATAATAAAGGGGTCAGAAGGCAGGAACATGGCCATTTATTTATAAGGAATGGTGCCATTTATATAACGCGCACACATTTTATTGAAGCTAGCGGGCAATTGATATGTGATAATCCAATGTTTATTAAAATGTCTAAAGCAGATTCCGTTAATATAGATACCATGGAAGATTTAGTAATGTTAAGACGAATTTTATGCAAATAGGGATTCTCGAGGGTAAAAATTTCAGTGCTCAAGCTATTTCTTTGCTCTCTGATGTGGGGAGTGTACAGATATTTTCAGGGATCAAGCTGGAGGATTTTCTTAGGCCGCTTGAAGTATTGTTTATCAGATTAGCCCATAAAATTACTGATGAATTTCTGGAAATGGCTCCTAATTTGCGTTATATATGCAGTCCTACCACAGGACACACTCATCTGGACGAGGAGGCGATTCAAAAAAGAGGTATTATATTATTAAGCCTACGTAATGAGCGGGAGTTCTTAAATTCCATTCGTGCAACATCAGAGCATACTTTCGGTTTAATTATCGCATTATTACGCAAATATCAAACCGTATTTAAAGAGACGTCAATTGATTTTTGGGATAGGGACAGGCATCGTGGTCATGAATTATTTGGGAATAGTGTTGGAATTATCGGGCTTGGCAGAATAGGTTATAGGATTGCAAGCTATTGTTCATTTTTTGGAGCAACGGTATCCTGGTTCGATCTTAAGGATGTTATCAATGAATCGCACTGGATAAGGCACGATAGTTTAGACTCATTAGTTGAAAGCAGCAAGATAATCATACTTTGTGCAAGCCATGAAACAGGGCAATCAGCAATCTTGCACGAGGATATTATTGGGAAAATGACCGGGCGTTATTTTATAAATACTTCCAGGGGCGAGCTTGTTGATGAGATTGCTTTACTTAAAGCAATAAAAGAGGGCCAACTCTGCGGATGTGCTACAGACGTGATAGCTCACGAGAATGGGAATAGTAAACTTAGGGAGTGGCGTGCACTGGCAAAATCTGAGAATGTGATTATTACTCCGCACATGGGCGGTGCAACAGCAGAATCAATGGACAAAACAGAAATTTTTCTTGCAGAAAAGTTTCTCAAACAATTAAGATGCAAAAATGAATATAGCTGAATATCAAAAAGCCGGTAAAGTTTTTATAATTGCGGAAATTGCTCAGGCCCATGAGGGAAGTTTGGGTATTCTTCATTCATTAGTTAAAGCTATTGCATCATCAGGCGTTGATGCTGTAAAATTTCAAGTTCATATTGCAGAAGCTGAGAGCAGTTTGTTTGAGCCATTTCGTATTCCCTTTTCGCTGGTAGATAAAACCAGATTCGAATATTGGAAACGTATGGAATTTTCTTTTGAACAGTGGAAAGGTATTAAGAATTTATGTGACAACATCGGTGTAGAGTTTCTTGCGACTCCTTTTTCAGCGGCGGCTGTTGATCTACTGGAGAAATTAAATGTAAAGAGATATAAAATTGGGTCGGCCGATGCCAGCAATATTTTATTGTTGGAAAAGATTGCACAGACAGGCAAAGAGGTAATTTTTTCAACCGGATTAGCGGAAGATAGCGAATTAGAGAATGCGTTTTCTTTTTTCAAAGTGAAGAAATTACCTATCACCTTGTTACATTGTATCACTAAGTATCCCTGCGAAGCTAAGGAGATTAATTTGAGAAGGATTATAGAATTAAAAAGTAAATACAATTGTCCTATTGGCTATTCAGACCATTCCGGGACGGTTTATCCAGCCCTTGGAGCTGTAGCAATGGGGGCCTCAGTTATAGAGGCCCATATTACATTTGATAAGAGAATGTTTGGGCCGGATGCTGAAGCATCACTTACAATAGACGAATTCCAGATTCTGGTACAGGGAACAAGATTTTTGGAGGCGGCATCTCAACAAACACCCGATATGGGAAAAAATTCTGCCAAATCAGAGATAAAGGGAGTGTTCGGTCGTTCTTTATCGGTTAACCGCGACATACAATCCGGAGAAAAATTAAGGTTTGAAGATTTGGAATCTAAAAAAGCGTTTAATAACGGAATTGCCGTGGGAAAACTTTACGAATACATAGGAAAAGAATTAACTAAAAACAAATATAAATGGGAATTACTTCAGGAATCAGATTTTAAAAAATAGAAATTATGCAAAGAAAACTAACACTCAAATCAAAAATAATTATTGGAAAAGAACTTTTCTCAGTTCCATTTACAGTCTTAAATTATACAAGTATATAAACCTAGATGCCCTAATAAAAAACTTTAGTAAGTCTAGGAGTTTGGCAATCGATATGTCGGATGCTATTGCCCTTTACGAGTATATAAGTGAATAGAAAGCCAAATTATATTTTGGAATTTGGTCCGGGCACTAGTTCTAATATTATCTGTCTTGCTATAGTAAAGCTAAAGAAAAAAGACCCCAATTATAATCCCATTTTTATTTCTTTAGAACACCACAAAGATTGGCTGGACTTTCACCATGAGACGTTTAAACCTGAATTAGCACCCTATTGTCAAATGATCCTGGTGCCGACAATTCTCAGTAAGTTTCAAGGTATGGATGCTTGTAAATACGAAGAAATACCAGACTATCCTTATGACTTTATTTTTGTGGACGGTCCAAGTCCTTCCGAGCATGGTGTTCTGATTTCTACAGATTGTATAGAGCTTGCCGATAAGTTATCTCCAACCTGTACGATAGTGTTTGATGGTAGAGAGGCTTCAGCAAAAGCGACATATTCTGTTTTGAAAGAAAAAGGCTTTAAAAAGAGACGACATCCATTTTCTATATGTTGGGAACTTTCAAGAACAAGTTAACAGATGAAGAAAAAAATATGTGTAGTAGTTGCAAGCAGAGCTAACTACGGGAGGTCCAAATTTTTGATGCGCGCGATACAGGATTGCGAGGAACTTGAACTTCAGGTTATCGTCGGAGCATCAACTTTATTACAGAGATTTGGTACAGTTGCGAAAATAATCGAACAGGATGGTTTTCATCTCAATCGATCCATATATTATGTGGTTGAAGGTGAAAATCTATTAACTCAGGCTAAGTCTACCGGACTTGGGATAATTGAACTAGCTTCGGCTTTTCATGATCTTAAACCCGATATGGTAGTTACAATTGCGGACAGATTTGAAACACTTGCCACAGCCGTTGCTGCTTCTTATTTGAATATTTGTCTTGTACACCTTCAAGGGGGTGAAATATCTGGTAATATTGATGATCGTGTAAGGCATGCAATCACAAAGTTGTCTGATATACACTTTGTTTGTACCGGTTTAAGCAGGGAACGAGTGATTGGAATGGGAGAGAACCCGGATTTTGTATTTAACTACGGTTGTCCTTCTATCGACGTATTGAGAAACAGCGACTTGTCAATTCAAATGCTAAAGAACGTGAAGTTTACTGGTACGGGATGTGAACTCGATCTTTCGAAGCCATATTTGTTGATGCTACAGCACCCTGTTACTACCAGTTATGGTAACGGTTACCTGGAGATCTCGCGGACCTTATTAGCATTACGAAAATTCAAGGATTATCAGAAAATCGTTTTATGGCCAAATATCGACGCAGGTAGCGATGATGTATCAAAAGGTATACGTGATTTCAGGGAAAGCAATCTGGATGAAAAATTCTTTTTTCAAAAGAACTTTTCTCCTGAAGAATATGCTGTGGTTTTGAATAATGCCACATGTTGTATCGGTAATTCATCATCGTTTATACGCGAAGGTTCGTATTTGGGAGTTCCTGCCGTTATTGTTGGGGATCGGCAGGTCGGCCGTGAACATGGAGAAAATGTAGTTTTGTCAGATTATGACGAAGGGGAGATTGAGGTAAGGGTCAAACAACAAATTGATAAAGGAAGATTTCAATCATCAGATTTGTTTGGTAATGGGGATGCTGGTATCAAAATATCAAACTGGCTGGCTAAGGCCGAACTTAAAGATATAGTGAAATCACAATTACCCTAGTAGGTGTCTTATATATTCGAAATATACATAATTTAGTTAAGTGAATAAATTATCAAATAAGTCAATAGCACTTATTAATTATCCTGGCTCATATTTTAAGAATTTTGCCGATGCTCTTGAGGAGATTGGATTTGAGATTTTCTGGGTATGTCCGGTAAAAAGCAGTGCTAAGTATCTACTAGAGCAGCAAAGGGTATCACATCTAAGGGTACTAGATATTCAATCGAAATTTGAAAGGTTTAATGATAACGTAAGTATATGCAGAAAGAATTTGACAGAGATTGAGACATTAGATTTGCCGAAAATAAATGATATAATTCTCATGGATAGGAACGTGAGAACCTGTAGCGAAGAAACTTCCATACGATATATCGAATGTATAAGACGCGAGTTGATTCCGTTCTTAAAAGATAATAAAATATCTATGATTTCGTCTGGAAGGGATTCTGTGTTGCAGCTTACTACGATGCTTATTGCAAAAACAATGGATATTCCGTTTGTGATTCCAACCAGGATGCGTATACCACCTTATGAGGTTTTTTATTGTTCCAATCATCTCTCAAGCAGTATTATTAAAATACGTGATGCTAATGATATTGATTTAGAATGGGCAAAAAATGTACTTACCAATTTCAGAAACAGCAAAGTGAAAGCTGGATTTCACAAACTTGCTAACTCGAGTTTTTTTTCAATAAACTACCCTTTCTTCAAACGCCAGATAATTTCATTTAAGCGCCATTTTCGAGATATGTTTGTTGATTATGGAAACAAGTACTCACGATATACCTTATTGCAGATTCTGAAAAAGTATTTTTCAAGGAAACTGAACAATATCGCCTATAATTACTTTTTGAAAAAGCATAAGATTATAGATGAAAAATTCTGTATTTTTACCTTACATACTCAGCCGGAATCATCCATTGACGTGGCAGGCTCCCCTTATTCCGATCAGTTAAAGATGGTTGAATACATAACAAGGTTTCTGCCAATTTCTCATGTTCTATATGTAAAGCCCCATCCTTCTGATATCGATGGAAAAACATTTCGGTTTTATAAAACTTTATCAAATATTCCAAGCGTTCGAATTATTAAACACACAGTAAACACAATGGAATTGGTAAAAAAAGCGGATATTATTTTTACCTTAACCGGAACAATTGCTTTGGAAGGGGCTTTAGACAGAAAGAACGTCATAACTTTCGCCAAGAATTTTTACAACGCTTTTCCAACCGTAAAATATTGTGATTCATTGCTTAAACTATCTCAAATTATACATGAGGTTTTAAATAATGAAATTGAACAATCCAAAAATGAACTTGATGAAAAAATTATTTCTTATTTAGCTTACCTTAAAGCTAATTCGTTTTCGGGAGAAGTAAATAGAGCATATATGGGTAGTAATTCCTATTTAACAAAGGAGGACCTTGATTCTTGTAAAACTGCGTATCAAAAACTGTATGATTTACTTGTTTTGTCACCTTTAAATTAAAGGCATGTCATTGAAAATCCTAATAAAAAAATTATATTATTCTTTGCGTTTTTTTGGCAGAGATATAATAGTAGATCCTTCAGCTTTCATTTCAAGGAAAAGTGTTTTGAAGACAGTTGGCGGCGGGAAAATAAGAATAGGAAAAAATTGTGAAATACATGATTTTGCTTTGGTATTGACTTACGGTGGAGATATAAATATGGGCGACTACTGTAGCTTAAATCCCTTTTCAATATTATATGGGCATGGGGGTGTAAATTTTGGGAAAGGGGTAAGAATTGCAGCCCATTGTACGATTATTCCAGCTAATCATAATCGCGGATCAGAAAACGTTCCATTGTATAGGAGCGGAATATCCCTAAAAGGAATATCGATCGGAGACAATTCCTGGATTGCATCAGGATGCCGAATCCTAGATGGAGTTGATATAGGCAACAATGTGATCATTGGCGCCGGAAGTGTTGTCACAAAAGATATTCCAGCTTTTTCAATTGCTTGTGGCGTTCCCGCTAAGGTTATACATAAACAAAATTTTTAATTACAAATTAAATCATAACTAGATTTATGAGTAGCAATCCTACAAAAAGCAACCCCAAGCTTACGTCATTTTCATATGGTGAGCAATATCAGTTGGAACAGGTAGATAAGCATCGAAATCGAAAAACTAATCACTGGAAAGAAAGAATAGAATTAGCACATACCTTAGTAGATAAATATGTACTAAATCGTATAAGTGGAAAGGAGAATAGTGAGATTACTGTATTAGACGTTGGATGTTCAATCGGGACAATGGCCATTGAAATGGCATCACGAGGATTCACCACTTATGGAGTAGATTTTGACGAGAGTGCTCTGAAGATAGCAGAAGGTCTTTCGGAAGAAGAGAACGTTCATGTGCAATATTTCAAAGGGGATGTCGCAGCATGGAATCCTGAGATTAACAATCTGATCGATCTTGCTGTGTGTTTTGACATCTTTGAACATCTTCATGATGATGAATTAGGTGCTCTTTTGCAGTCTGTTAAGAAAAAAATGCAGGAGAACGGGGCACTTATTTTTTACACCTTTCCTCAGCAGTATGATTATTTAATGTACGGAAGAACTTTGTATGCTTTGCCTTTAATGCTGTTTGTACCTTTCTCGAATAAAGTATTCGAAAGAGTGGTTAGAGCTTATGCCTCGTTTCTTGATGTTTTTACATTGTTATTCACCGGAAAATCCTACAAAGAAAAGATTAAAAAGTATTCGCATTGTAACCCAACAACAACCAAGCGCTTAAGGGATATCCTTGAACGCTCTGGTTTTACAGTCGCACAGATAGACACCTTTAATATTTATCCTTTTAAACCCCTAATTCAAAAGATATTCCGACACAAGTCTTTTGCTCACAGGAGTATTTATGGGGTTGCTTATCCATCTCCAAATTGATGATCACGATGAAGACAACAACATCGAGACTGAATCTTACAGCAGATAATGGTCTCGGGCCTATAGGTAAGCTAAAATGGTTTATTTATAATATCATTAACAATTTTTCACCAACATCTGATATTGATGAGTCGATCATTCAAGAAGTTTTCAAACCTAATAATTATGACAATTTAAATAAAGTTTCACTAATGGCTTCGCCGGCACGAAAGCTATGTGACTTGTTTTGGATGGATTTGGATTGGAAGAAAATTTCAAAAGACTTAAATAGGCAGATCAAGGCTATTGAGGTTGGAGCAGGCACAGGGATTTATGGAAAATTGATAGATTCAATTGTTAAGGATAGTCTTTTTAGCTATACGGGGATTGATATCTATAAAGATAAAGAATGGGAGGAGAACAGATTAAATTCCAAATTTAAGTTTATTTTGGGAGATGCTTCTTCCATTCGAAACGAATTAGAAAACGTAAATTTTATTTTTACTCAAAGTGCGTTGGAGCATTTCGAAAATGATTTGCTTTTTTTTGAGCAGGTTGCTGAATATGTAAATAAAAGTAGCTCACCCATTATTCAAATTCATTTGATGCCTAGTCAGGATTGCATTACAACATTTCCATGGCATGGCTACCGACAGTATACTCCCAGAACTATATCGCAGATTACCCATCTTTTTAATACTAATACGAAAAAACGATTAGTTTCATTGGGTTCACAGAACTCAAATGCCGTTCACAGAAAATTTATTACTTTTCCTAGATTGTTGAAAAAGTATGACGACAGAAACTTAAGAATAAAGGAGTACAATGAAGAAGTTCTTAAGGCTATGAAGTTAGACGTAGTTAAGCCTAAAAATAATTCTGCATCGTTTTATGCACTTATTATGAGCACTAACACAAAATATTTTTAGATAACATTAATTTAGTTCTTGTTGTTATTTGTGCAGTAATTCAACAACATTTATTTTCTTTAGGCAATGAAGTTACTATTCTTAATTCGGAATCTGGGAAGCGGAGGTGCTGAAAGACAACTTGTATTATTGGCAAATAATTTATCTGATAAACATCAAGTTTTTATAATGACGTTTTACGATAATGATAATTTTTATTTGAAGGACGTTTCAGAAAATATTCGTTATATAACATTAGCTAAAAAGGGAAGATGGGATACTTTTTCTTTTTTTATAAAGTTTTACAATGAAGTATCAAAATTACAGCCAGAATTAATTTATGCATTCATGGATTCTGCTGAATTTTTGTCATTTGGGTATAAAATATTTAACCGTAAGATCAAATTAGTTTGGGGGATTCGATCTTCAAATATGGATCTCCGTAATTATGATAAGATGTTTTATTTACTCCGTAGGGTTGAATGTCTTTTATCACCCTTTTCTGATCTTATTATTTCCAACTCTTTTTCTGGAAGAGATTTTGCATTACAGGATGGATTCCTAAAAAAGGAAATAAGTGTCATACATAATGGAATCAACACTACTAAGTTCATTCCTAATTCTTCAGTCCGTAAAATTTTACTAAAAGATCTCAATATTTCTGAAAATAAGTTTATAATAGGGATTATTGCAAGACACGATCCTATGAAGGGATTGGATATTTTTATAGCTGCTGCAATTAAGCATTTAAAATCCTATCCAGATACTGTTTTCGTTGTAATAGGTAAAGAATGCGAAAGATATACAAAACTGTTGAAAGAAATGGTCATAGCGAAAATAGCACTTAATTTCAAGTGGATTGGAGCCAAAACTAACATAGAAAACTACTATAATCTCATGGATATCTATACGTCTTCTTCTGTGTATGGAGAAGGTTTCTCGAACACTATAGGAGAAGCAATGTCATGTGGTGTGCCCTGTGTTGTTACTGATATTGGCGATTCAAAATTGATAGTTGGAACATGTGGTTTAGTTATTAACAAGTGTTCTCCAGATGAAATAAATAATGCATGGGTCAAAATTCGTCATTTGAGTTTAGCCGAAAGATTTAAGCTTGGAAAGAATTCGAGAACGCGAATCATCGAGCATTATAGTATTGAGAAAATGGTGCGCTTGACAGAAGATGCATTTCAAGCCATCCTATAGTTTTAAGGGTAATTTACACTTCATTATGCAATCAATTAAAAAGATTTTATTGCAGTTATTTATAATTTCTGTATTTTTTTTTTACTATGAGTTTAGATATTTGTCCGGATCAATACATAGTTTTTTTTTGATATTGGGTTCCTTAATAATGGTATTTATCAATAGTGGTAAAATCTCCAATAGTTTTAAGATTAAGTACGATTATCTCATAATTTATGTATTAGGCCTTATAATAGTTATAGGTTTTTTTCTAAATATTAAGTACGCTACTTTCTCAAATCTTCAAGCATATTTACTTGGGTTACTGTCTTATGTTTTTGTTAAAGACAATATGAAGTTCGTTAAATTTAAGTGGGTAATTAAGCTCGTTCGTTTTTTTCTATTTGTCAATAGTGTATTAATCATAATCCAGTTTATTACAGGTGGCTATTTTCCAGCAAGATATTTCGCAGTCGGAGATCCTCCTTTTCTGATTGCATCGGGTGTCTCAGACGGGCCAACTAAAAATGGTGTTCTACATGCCTTTGCCTTGTCAGTAGTAATGACTTGTTTAATCTTCAGGAAAAGCAATTTTATTTTCGGAGATTTTCTTCTCTTGGTTACAGGCTTACCTGCATTAATATTTTCTGCTTCGAGAGCTGGCCTTGCTTCATTTGGGGTTTCTGTTGTTGTTATAATTAGCTTTTTAGTTTTCGCTGGTAGAAAATTCCCATATAACTCTAAGGGTCTTTTATTAAGTTGTAGTTCATTTCTAATCTTATTTCTTATAACAGCTCAAGTAGGATTATTCGACCTAATTGAGCAATTAACTTCAAACCCAGAAAAATACTCTACTTCAGTAGTTCTTTACAAGTTGACAGAATGGGAAGATGACTCTTTGGACGAGAGAGTAAAAAATGTCGATGGGGTTAGGAGTGCTGCTTATGATTCGCCTCTCAGCTTTCTCACATTCGGTACGGGTGTTGGTTCCTTTGAAGTCCGAAATCAAGGAATGAATATACACAACTCTTACTTGGAAATAATTTTACAGAATGGTCTATTTGGATTTATTGCGTTTACAATGATTATTCTAGTTGTATTCAATAAAATATTAACTAGTACTCACAAGAATGAATTATTACCGTTTTTTATTGGACTTATAGCTATTATGGTATTTATGGGATTTCATGATATATTACGAGGCCGTATTTTTTGGATGCCGTTAGGAATTTTGGCAGCTTATTCAAGTGAAAAAAGCAAGCATTTATTCGAATGAAATTCCCTGAAGGAAAGTCTTAGATTTATTCCAAGTTGACTAGATTTTTAATTGTTAGTAATTGATAAAGGTTGTACATATAATTACAGATTTAAATCAGGGTGGTGCAGAAGCTATCTTGTACCGACTTTGTGCTTCAAGTCATCAAATTAATTTTAAACATGTAGTTGTTTCACTTAAAACAAGAGGAGTTTATGCTGATCAATTTGAAGATTTAGGGATTAAAGTTTATAACTTAGGTATTTGTTGGAGTAAACCAAATCTCTATGTGTTTTGGGATCTTTATAAGTTATTAAAGATGTTGAAGCCAAATGTTGTGCAAACTTGGATGTATCACTCAGACTTAATAGGGGGATTAATTTCAAAACTATCCGGAATTAAAAAAATTGTATGGAATATTCGGGGGCCGCTTAATAAGAACAACACGAGTCTTAGTACTAATTTAGTAGCTAAATTATGTGGAATTTTATCGTGGGTCATTCCCTCTGTTATTTTGACATGTTCTGAGCACGCAAAAAAAAAGCATGTAGTTTTTGGGTATAATTCAAAAAAAATAGTTGTTATCCCCAATGGGTACACTATTTCTATAGCTGATGTTAACGAATTAGGAATGCAAATGAATTCGAAAGTTCAAAGTAGACCTTTCGATATTCCTTTAATAGGAATGGTCGCTAGGTACGATCCCTATAAAGATCATAATACTCTTCTTGAAGCGTTAGCAGTGTTGAAGAGACAAGGTATCACCTTTCATTGTTTATTGGTGGGAGATGGTCTAACATGGGATAATAATTTAATAGTTTCTTCAATTATTCAAAAAGGCCTTAAAGATTTTGTTACACTAGAGGGTCCACATAAAAATGTCTCGCAAATATTTAGAAAATTAAATTTACATGTACTTTCAAGTCTAGATGAAGCTTTTCCCAACGTAATTGCCGAATCAATGTCATGTGGAACCCCCTGTGTAACTACGGACGCTGGAGATGCTGCTTTAATCATTGGGAATACAGGGTGGGTTGTGCCAGTAGGTGATCCAATTGCTTTAGCAAATGCTATAAATCTCGCATTTAGTGAAATGAAAGAAAGAAAATGGCTTCTGCGTCAGAAAAATTGTATTAATCGGATTAGAGAAAATTTTAGCCTCGATGTGATGACCAAAAAATATGAAGATATTTGGAGTATGAAAATTGATTAAAAAAAAGCATATGAGCAATAAAGACAAAAAAGTAGTAAAAAGTTTTGGTGAGGAGTGGAAAAAGTTTGATCAATCATTGGAATCCGCACAACAAGATCTTCAAATAGAATTTGAACAATACTTTTCAAATTTTCCTTGGGAGATTTTACCTCCTGCCGCGACAGGTATTGATATTGGTTGTGGTAGCGGCCGTTGGGCGAGGTTTGTTGCACCAAAAGTTGGAACTCTTCATTGTTGCGATCCTGCAGAAGAGGCATTAGAAGTAGCAAAGCGAAACTTAAAACATTTGCCTAATTGTAAGTTCCACTTGGTTTCTGTTGATGAAATACCATTTGATAATAGCACAATGGATTTTGGATATTCACTTGGAGTGCTTCATCATATTCCAGATACTAAGTCTGGCATCATGGATGCTGTGCGTTTACTAAAACGAGGAGCGCCGTTTCTTTTGTATCTCTATTATTCCTTCGATAATCGACCGACTTGGTTCAAAACATTACATCGAATTTCGGAAGTTGGTCGGAAAATTATATCCAATATGCCTTTTGTGCCAAGGTTTGTAGTTTCTCAAATCATTGCTATACTTATTTATTTTCCATTTGCGCGAATTTCCAATATTTTTGAAAAGCTTGGTTTCGATGTAGATAGATTTCCATTAAGTGCCTATAGGAATCGATCTTTTTATCTTATGAGGACGGATGCGCTAGATCGATTTGGGACTAGATTAGAACAACGATTTTCCCGTAAGCAAATACAAGATATGATGAAGGAAGCAGGCTTGGTCGATATTAAGTTTAGAAGCGGTACACCGTATTGGTGCGCTATAGGTATTAAATCAACTCTCTGATATGTGTGGATTTGCAGGTCTGCTTTTCGATTCGGCAGTGGATTCTTTGCCATTAGAATCCATGATTAAGACGCTACAACATCGCGGACCAGACTCATTGGGTGTTTGGCGTAATGAAAGTAAAGGTGTTGGGTTGGCTCATGCGAGGCTTGCAATATTAGATCTTTCAACAGCCGGCCAGCAGCCCATGCAATCACAATCCGGAAGATATGTTATTGTTTTTAACGGAGAAATCTACAACCATTATGAATTGAGGCTATTACTCGAAAAGGAGAAATATATTCATAACTGGAGAGGTCATTCAGATACAGAGACACTTTTAGCTTGCTTTGAATACTGGGGCATTACAAGTACCATCGAAAAAGCAGTTGGTATGTTTGCTTTTGCGGTCTGGGATAATATTGAAAATGTTTTAATTTTAGCACGGGATAGATTAGGAGAAAAGCCATTATATTATGGATGGCAGGGAGGAGTATTTTTATTTGGATCAGAATTAAAAGCGCTTAAAGCACACAATAAATTTAATGATAATATAGATCGTAAAGCTTTAGATGCTTATACAAGATTTGGATACGTTCCAGCTCCGAAATCCATTTACAAAGGCATTTATAAGCTTACTCCAGGAACCTTGCTTTTAGTAAAAAGCGGAGGTAAGTCTTTCGAACTGGTTCAATACTGGTCATTTCTAGAAATCGCTAGAAAAGGAATTGTAAACCCTTTTCAAGGCTCAGATGATGATGCTGTAAAAGTGTTAGAAGATAGACTTGCTAGGTCGGTAAAGATGCAACAGATTTCAGATGTTCCATTGGGGGCATTTTTGTCGGGAGGGGTGGATTCCAGCACTGTAGTTGCTTTGATGCAAGCTAATTCTTCTCGTCCTGTTCAAACATTTACTATAGGGTTTGATGAAAAGCAGTATAACGAAGCTGATAATGCAAAGGCAGTTGCAAAGTATTTGGGAACTGAGCATATTGATTTACTGGTGACACCTGGAGAGGCACGAAATGTTATTCCAATACTTCCAGCGCTTTATGACGAACCATTTGCAGATTCATCCCAAATTCCCACATTTTTAGTAAGTAAATTGGCAAGAAAGTCTGTTAAAGTATGTTTATCCGGTGATGGAGCCGACGAACTCTTTGGGGGGTACAATCGATACTTATGGGGAAGCAAGATAAATAGCATTCCATTTCCCATTCGTTACGTTCTATCAAGCACAGTAAATATGATTTCACCTCAACAATGGGATAGCTTAAATGAAGCCATGAAGCCTTTTTTGCCAAAGAGTTTGAGATTTGGTATGGTAGGAAACAAGATTCACAAAACTGCTGCTATTCTCAAAGAAAAGTCGGTGGAAGAAATCTACTTTAGCTTAGTTTCAAGTTGGACAAAGCCTGAGAGCTTAGTTAAATTATGTGAGTCGGGATATAATCGAATCAAACTTTGGAATCAATTGGAGGATTTTAATTATGTTGAGCTGAAGATGATGGGTTTAGACGTGCTTACTTATCTGCCCAATGATATTTTACAAAAAGTCGACCGTGCAGCAATGGGGGTTTCTCTAGAGGTAAGAGTACCTTTTCTTGATCATCGTATTATAGATTTGGCTTGGAGTATGCCGTTAAACTTTAAAGTAAGAAATGGTGTAAGCAAATGGGTTTTAAGAGAACTTCTTTTTAAATATGTTCCGCGCGAATTAATAGAAAGGCCAAAAATGGGCTTTGGTGTTCCGATCGATCTTTGGCTACGAGGACCTTTAAGGGAATGGGCAGAAGCCCTCCTTAATGAACAACGACTTTTCAGAGAAGGTTTTTTTCATCCTATTCCTATTCGTCAAAAATGGGAACAGCACCTTTCTGGAAAGTACAATTGGCAACAATTTTTATGGAACATCTTGATGTTCCAGGCTTGGTATCAAGATCAATCTTCATAACTATATACCTTTATTGTAATATTATAGGCACTGGTTAATTTTTATGACGAAACCATATAAATTAAAATTACTCTTTTTTATAACTGAAGATTGGTATTTCGTATCTCATAGACTTAGGCTTGCAATTGCCGCTAGGAATGCGGGATATAATGTAGTTATTTTATGCCGGGTTCAAAATCATTATCAGCAAATCATCGATTCTGGATTAAAACTTATTCCTTTTGAAAACTCTAGAGGTGGAACTAGCATTCTTTCTGAATTTAATACGTTGATCAGATTAGTAAAAGTATATAGAAGGGAAAGGCCAGCGATTGTCCATCATGTTGCAATTAAACCTGTTTTATATGGTTCCATAGCTGCAATGTTTTCAGGAAGTCCGAGGATGATCAATGCTATAGTCGGTATGGGGTGGCTACGTCCTAATAATCGAGGGGGTAATTTTTTTAAAGCAATAATTCGCTGGATTATCGGGAAATTAATTAAATCCGGCTATATAATTGTCCAGAATCCAAACGATATGAAGGAGATTCTTTCAATGGGTGTCCGGGAATCCCAAATTCGTTTAATTCCAGGATCAGGCGTAGATCTTAATATTTTTAATTCTAGCCAACATCCTGACGGGCTTCCTATTATTGTTTTGCCAGCACGGTTGTTGTGGGACAAAGGATTAGGTGAATTTATCGAAGCCGCTCAAATAATTTTGAAAAAGAATATTCCCGCGAAGTTTGTTCTCGCTGGTCTGCCTGATAAAGAGAATCCACTGTCTGTTTCTGATGAAAATATTTCCATATGGGTTAAAAAAGGTATTGTGACACATTTAGGATGGGTAACTGATATGGCCAATTTGTTAGAAAAGTCCAATATTGTGTGCTTACCATCCTATGGAGAGGGTTTGCCAAAGTCTCTAATTGAAGCGGCAGCCGCATCTCGTCCTATTGTTACTACTGATGTGCCTGGTTGCCGGGAAGTAGTTGCGCATGGTGTAAATGGATTGCTTGTTCCACCAAAGGACTCGGTCGCATTAGCTGGAGCACTTGAAACTTTGATAATGAACCCACGTTTAAGAATAAAGATGGGCGATCTCGGAAGAAGTATTGCAGAGAAAGAATTTGGTATAGATAGTATTAATTCGAAAACCCTTGATTTGTACGAAGAGAGTTTATTAGTAAAATAGTCAAATTTATAAATGATAATTAGCTGCTACTGAAATTTATTTGAAATGTAAGTTCATTATTTCATTCATGTAGTAAATCTAAACTATATTTAAAGCTTATTAAAAAAATTAAAACGAAATATATGATTTTCGGGGATACAAAAATTGCTATTATTGGCCTGGGATATGTAGGTCTACCCTTAGCAGTAGAATTTGGCAAGAAGTTTTCCACTATTGGATTTGATATTGACCGCAAGCGGATTATGGAATTGCGAAACTGTGTAGACAATACCCATGAAGTTGGTGAAGAAGATTTGAGAGCGGTTCGCCAACTCATTTTCAGTACTGATATTGAAGATATAGCGTTGGCAAATGTTTATATCATAACCGTTCCCACTCCGGTTGATAAACATAACGCACCCAACTTAAGGCCACTTCTGAACGCAACCACAATGATTGCTGGGTACTTAAGTAAGGGTGATATTATTATCTACGAATCGACAGTTTTTCCTGGGGCTACCGAAGAATTATGTGTTCCTATATTAGAGGAAAAGTCGGGTTTAAAATTTAATATAGATTTTTTCTGTGGTTATTCACCTGAACGGATAAATCCTGGAGATAAAAAAAACAGGCTAACTAATATCAGAAAAATAACTTCGGGTTCAACTCCAGAAGTTGCCGAGAAAATAGATAACCTTTACAGATCTATAATCATTGCAGGTACTTATAAAGCACCTTGTATTAAAGTAGCTGAAGCAGCAAAGGTGATTGAGAATACACAACGCGATATTAACATTGCGTTCATGAATGAATTATCTAAGATATTTAATCGCCTCAAAATCGATACTCTGGAAGTTATAGCTGCAGCCGAAACTAAATGGAATTTTCTTTCATTTAAACCTGGACTAGTAGGGGGCCATTGTATAGGAGTTGATCCCTACTACCTAGCTCAGAAGGCTCAACTAGTCGGCTATCATCCTGAGATAATATTAGCTGGAAGACGCATAAACGATGGCATGGGCGAATATATCGGTAGCGAGGTGGTAAGGTTATTAATTGAAGCAAATAAGGCTGTAAATAAAGGAAAAGTATTAATCCTTGGGATTACATTCAAGGAAAATGTACCAGATATTCGTAATTCAAAGGTGATAGATATTTATAACTGTTTAACAAAATTCTCACTCGATGTTGACATAACTGACCCCCATGCAAATAAAGATGAGGTTTTGCATGAGTATAGCATAGACTTACTATCATTTTCAGAAGTTAGTTGGGGGATATATTCGGCTGTAGTACTGGCTGTTGCGCATGATAATTTCCGTAATGTTGATGTTGGTTTCTTGAAGTCGTCCGGCTGTGTTGTCTACGACGTTAAAGGTTTTTTTTCAAAATCAGATATAAATGGCAGACTCTAAAAAAATTTTAATTACTGGAACAGCCGGATTTATTGGCTTCCATTTGGCAGATCGATTATTGAAAGAAGGCTTTGAAGTTTTCGGAATTGATGCTGTGAATTCTTATTATGATGTAAATCTAAAGCTGGACAGATTACGACAACATGGAATTCAAGTCAATGGGGCTGAATCAAAGAATGCAATAAATAGTACAATATTTGATTCTTATAAATTCTATCACCTAAGTATAGAAGACTGGCCGGCTGTTGAATCTATTTTTAATTGTGAAAAGCCTTACGCTGTTGTGAATTTAGCTGCACAAGCTGGAGTCAGATATAGTCTGACTCATCCAAGAGAGTATATAACTTCTAATATTGACGGGTTTTTAAACATTTTGGAAGGATGTCGGCACTACGATGTTAAACATCTTATTTATGCGAGCAGTTCAAGTGTTTATGGTCTAAATACTCAACTCCCATTTTCTGTAAATGATTCTGTTGATCATCCCATTAGCTTATATGCAGCTACAAAGAAAAGTAACGAGTTGATGGCTCATACTTATTCCTATTTATACAATGTTCCAACTACCGGGTTAAGATTTTTTACAGTCTACGGCCCCTGGGGGAGGCCGGATATGGCTCTTTTCTTATTTGTAAAATCGATATTAGACGACAAGCCGATTCAGCTTTTTAATGGGGGGGATATGATGAGAGATTTTACGTATATTGACGATATCGTAGAAAGCATATCTCGGCTTGTGGGGAAGCCACCCAAAAAAACAGATAATAAAGCTAGTATTAAAAATCCATCAACAAGTTCTGCGCCTTATCAGGTGTTTAATATTGGCAACAATAATCCAATAAAACTTCTTGAATTTATAAAGGAAATAGAATATGCAATTGGCAGAAAAGCCAAGATTGATTTATATCCTATGCAACCGGGAGATGTGAGAGCTACTCATGCTGATGTTAGAAGCCTTATAGAATATATTGGTTATATGCCTAATACATCAATAAGTATCGGTGTCCAAAATTTTGTAAAATGGTATAGAAATTACTACAAGGGACAATAATGCCATTAATTCATTCTCTAAGTTCAAGTAATAAGTGCAACTTTTTCTTGTAGCACTTGGTTAGGGGTTATATAATCAAATATTCTTACGGGACGGTTGTTGAGTAATTGTTCTACTTGTTTCACTCGAGCGCTAGACACGGTTTGAAGATCGGTCTTTTTGGGGAAGAATCTTCTTAGAACTCCAATTCAGTTTTCCACCGTGCCTTTATCCTGACTGGTGTATGATCGCGTAAAATAAGTGTTTACGCCCAATGCACTGGCTACCTGTTTATTACCAGAAAATGCTTCATCGTTATCAAAGATTAGCGTATGCAGTTCATAGGCAGATGCTGCCAACGTCTTTGTTATTGACCTATTTACGGTGCGACTATTCTTATAGGGTAATTTTTCATCCGCGTATGAAGTGTAGCCCGATCGGTCATTACTAAAAGAGCTCCCTTATGTTTTTTACCCATCATAAGATCTACTTCAATGTCACTGGGGCGTTTCCTTTTATTTGCTACCCGGGGTCTTTTTTCTATAGACACTCTGTCAAGCTTAATACCACGGGTATCCCGCCTGGCTCCAAGTTTCCTTCTTCTTCTGCCATGGCGAAGGTCATTATAGATTTGCTTGTAAGGTCTGCCGGCTCTTTTATTTCCATGTTTACAGGCCCATATCCACTTGTAAAGGCACTCATGACTGAGCGGACAGCTTCCAGTCTTATGACCTTCTTTACTGATCTGTTCAGGGCTCCATTTTTCAACCTTGAGCCAGCGTACAGACTGCTGCTTCATAGATTCGGTAAACTTCACCAACTTGGGCTTGTCTTGTTGGCGCTGGGTGGTTCTGCGCTGTGCATTACTGGCCAGATAGCTACCCGCTGTACGACCCCGATGAGCCGTAATACGGTGCAACTCTAGGCAAATAATGGTCGAAGGGTGACCTCCAACGTTGGCAGCAATCATTTTTTGTGTCATACCGGCCTTTTTGAGGGCTTCAATCAGACACCTTTGTATCAAACTGAGTTGAGTGTTTTTTTTAGACATAGACAATCCAAAGATTGCACTACTTCGTCAAATGGCTAAAAAGCCATCAAAAGCTTTTTCGTCGTTTGTTTCTAAAAATTGCACTTAACAGTTGAACTCAGCATCCTTTAATTTTTTAACTTTCTTGAATTAAGTTATTTTCTATTAATCTTACTTCTTGTTTGATGTAAAATATCTATGCCATTTTAAAATTTAACTTTTACTATATATGAGAGTTTATGTAACTGGCATTAATGGTTTTGTTGGTAAAAATCTTACTAGATACCTGAAAAAAAACTTTGAAATTTTTGGAATTTCAAGGAAAATATTGAGTGATAGGTCATTTAATAAAATAAGTAGTTGTGAGGTATTGATACATCTTGCAGGTAAAGCACATGATTTTAAAAAAACAACAAATCCAGAAGAATATTATAAAGTTAATACTGAATTAACTAAGCGGATTTTTGATGTATTCCTGGAATCTGATTCAAGGGTATTCATTACCTTAAGTTCTATAAAAGCAGTTGCAGATATTGTAGATGGTGTTTTGACAGAACAGAATGCACCAGATCCAAAAACACCATATGGAATAAGTAAATTCTTAGCAGAACAATATATTTTTACTAAGAAAATTCCTCCCTGGAAAGAAGTTTACATCTTACGGCCATGTATGATTCATGGGGCCTTTAATAAGGGTAATTTAAACTTGCTCTTTAAATTAGTAGCAAAGGGGATTCCCTGGCCCCTTGGTGCATTTGAAAATAAGCGCTCATTTTGTAGTATCGATAATCTTTGTTTCGTTATCAAAGAATTGATAGAACGAGAGGATATTCCTTCAGGGATTTATAATGTAGCTGATGATGAACCTGTATCTACTAATGAATTGATTCAATGGATGGCGGAAGCACAAGGCAAGAAGCCGGTACTATTGCAGATACCGAAAGAATTAATCATTTCGCTTTCTAAACTTGGAGATAAGTTGAGGCTACCCATCAATTCAGAACGTTTACAGAAACTAACTGAAACCTACCTCGTAAGCAATAAAAAACTGAAACAAGCATTGGCTAAGCCATTACCACTAACTGCTAAAGAAGGTTTTATGAAAACTTTTCAATCTTTTAATCAAGCTAAATGACCCGCCTCTTCGACATCCTATGTTCCCTAATTGGCTTAACACTCTTAAGTCCAATTATTCTGTTACTGCTAATGATTGGATATTTCGACACCGGATTACCCATTTTTAAACAAGAACGAGTAGGGCGCAATAAAAAGCCATTCTATTTATTGAAGTTTCGTTCTATGTATGTCAATACCCAATCGGTTGCCACGCATTTAGTGCAAACTAGTTCAATTACAAAATGGGGTTCATTTTTAAGAAAATCAAAGTTGGATGAATTACCTCAATTGGTTAATGTATTAAGGGGAGATATGAGTTTCGTTGGGCCACGCCCAAATTTGTTTAATCAGGAAGAATTGGTACAAGAGCGTGATACCCGTGGTGTGTATTTTGTACGTCCCGGAATTACTGGTTTGGCACAAATCAATAGGATTGACATGTCTACTCCCAGGCTCTTGGCAGAAACCGATGCCACGATGATGCAGGACTTAAATACCCTGGTTTACTTCAAGTACATCTTCCTTACCGTCTTTGGTAAGGGGTTTGGGGATAGAATCGTTAAAAAATAATTCTTAGTATTATGTTCAAAAATTTAGGCCCACCTTTTGGAGGGTTTTGTGTTTTATAGAATTGTAAGTTTATTCGAACCCTTCTTCATATTTTTTGATTTTAGCTCCCAAAATTCCTAGCTCTTTCTCAATGGCTAATCTTTTAAATGCAATAGAATTAAATTTTGTACCAAACCATTCTACTACGCTTTTATATTCCTCGTGAGAAGGATCCGTTAAAATTTCAATAATTTCTCTGTAGCGATAAACGCCTCCGCAGTCTTCTGGCGGACATGCATTTTGGCCTGAAACAAAAGATGATAACAATTCATTTTGAGGAGTATTATTGTATTGACCCCCTAAATGGCTGGACAGAATTGTAAAAACAATTAAGTCAGTAAATTTAGGAACCATGTCAAAAACCAGAAGGAGTTTCTCGGCTTCGGAGAAATTAGCTATCATTAATGAGGCAGATCAGTTTGGTGTTACCGCCACCCTTCGTAAAC
>Ga0194129_10002913_pt1 | contig 24684 bp, 23 predicted proteins | sample TA2KigCa35mmetaG_FD_150862 | JGI IMG/M metagenome (GOLD analysis project Ga0194129, IMG submission 150862) | Freshwater microbial communities from Lake Tanganyika, Tanzania - TA2015038 Kigoma Deep Cast 35m | ecosystem: Environmental > Aquatic > Freshwater > Lake | place: Tanzania: Lake...
AATCGTCGCTGGGATCCGTGGTCTGAAGCGCAGCATTCTCCGCGCACGTCGCGACACAACCTGGAACGTTCTCGTCTCCCGACAGGAAGACCTCGAGCTTGGTCTCGCCCGAGCTGAATCCCGGGCAGAGCGGCTTCCCGTTGTCGACGATGAGGCCGCACTCAAAGATCGTGGTGCAGACCTTGGTGCAGACCGAGTTCGAGCCGCCGCCTTGTCCGCCCGCGCCGCCCGCGCCTCCGCGACCACCCTGCCCGCCCGCACCACCCGCAGCCGTCGTGGTCGACGCTTCGACCGGAGCGTACCGCGGGCAGCCCGCACTCGCCGCGAGGGTCGCCAGCACGACGACCGAGAGCGTGGCGGCGCGAGGAGTCATCCGAAGAGCTGCCCGAGGTAGTGGACGGCCTGACGCTGCCACCACGTGTAGTCATGGCGGCTGTCCTTGCCCCAGAAGGCAACGTGATTCGGGATGCGCTTGCGGTCGAGCCATGTCGCGAGCTCTGCCGTCTCGCGAATGCAGCCGTCCTCGTGAGCGCCACGGCCGACGACCGCGATGAGGTGGGCCTGGCGGCGCACCCGCTCGAGCGCGGGTCCGTCGAGGTTCGGCAGGAACGCGAGCGGGTCATTGAAGTAGAGCTCACCGCTGGAGGCTCCGTCGAACAGCTTGCTCGCGCGGTAACGCCCCGACAAACACAGGGCCTGGGCGAACGTCTCCGGGTGCTTCAGCACGAACAGCGACGCGTACATGGCCCCCATGCTGCAGCCGCTCGTGACGATCGTGTCGTGCGACGCGTGGCAGTCCTTGCGAATGAAGGGCACCAGCGTCTCGAGCACGAAGCGCTCGTACGCACGATGGTGAGCCATCCGCTCGTCGATGCTGCCCTGACCCGAGAAGCTCCTCGAGACGTTCGTCTCGGGGCAGTAGACCTTCACGCGCCGCGCCGCGATGAGGGGCGCGATCGCGTCGATCATCCCGCCACGCTGCCACTCGTGCGCGACGCCCGCGTTCGACGGGAAGACGAGCAAGGGGCGGCCTGCATCGCCGAAGGACCAGAGATGGACGCGACGGCCCATGGTCGGCCCGTCGGTGAGCTGATGTCGTGCGAGCATCGGGACTTGAAGCTACCACGCGGGCCGCGTCCGGTGCGAATCGAGCGGTCTCTCTACCCAGGCCGGCGCGTGGTATGACGCCCTCATGCTCGCGCTCTTTCCGTGGGCCTCGCTCGCAGGCACGGCGCTCGTCGCGCTCGCCGCGCACCTCCTCCGCGGCCGCATCTATGCCGTGTTCGTGAGCATCCTGCTTGGCATCCACTCGCTGATCGCCACCGCGCTCGCGCCCTGGGTCGGGCCGCTCCTCCCCGCGTACGCCGTGCTCCACGCGCTCGTGTACGTGCACTTGCTCCTGCTCGTGCGACCGCGCCTGCGCCCCCTCGCCTACCGCATGCTCGTCAGCATTCCGGCCTCGTGGTTCGCCGCCGGGGTGTTCCTCGCGATGCCATGGGCCGTCGCGGTGGGTCTCGGCCTCCGACCTCTCGCGCTCGCGGTGCCCTTCGCGGCCGCGGCCTTCGGCGTGGTCCAGAGCCTGTGGCACCGCTTCGAGGAGCGGCACCTCGCGGTCGACACCGTGTCCGTGGCGGCGCTTGGCCGTCACCGCCCCGGTGACCATCGCGTCGCGCGCCCGCTCCGCCTCGCGCAGCTCACCGACACCCACCTCGGTCCGTTCATGTCGGAGCGGCGGCTCCGCGGCATCGTCGAACGAGCCGTCGCGTCGAACCCCGACCTCGTCCTCCTCACGGGGGACTTCCTCACGATGGAGTCGCACCACGCGCGCGAGGCCCTCGCCCGCGCCTTCGAGCCGCTCCGCGCCCTCGAGGGTCGCGTGTTCGCCTGCCTCGGCAACCACGATCACGAGGCGCTCGAGACCGTCCGGGGCGCCCTCGACGACTGTGGCGCGCGCCTGCTCGTCGACGAAGCCGTGCGCATCGAGACCCCGGCGGGACCGGTGCAGATCCTCGGCCTCGACCATCATTTCCGCGGTAAATCCGCCAAGATCATCGCTGCATGCGCGAAACACCCGCGCGATCCCGAGGCGTTCCGGCTCGTGCTCCTGCATGACCCTGGCGCGTTCAAGCATCTGCCGGACGGCGACGCCGACCTCGTGTTGTCCGGGCACACCCATGGCGGGCAGCTCGGCCTCGTGACGCTGGGGCTGCCGCACACGTTCGTCAGCGCCTTCACGTCGATCCCCGACCATGGTCTGTGGGCGCTCGGCAAGAACCGCCTCTACGTCCATCGCGGGACTTGTCACTACGGCTTCCCCGTGCGCGTCGGAGTCCCGGGAGAGGAGAGCTTGCTCGTCGTCCACGCGGCCACCTGAACCTCGATGGAAGTCCTCCGACGCCTGATTCCCGCTCCGCGCATCCTCGTCCTCGCGGTGCTCGTTGGCGTCCTTGCGGGCGGGGCCTCGGCACTCTTTCTCTCGCTCCTCGAGCGCGCGACGGCGGTCCGCGTCGAACACGAAGCGCTCCTCTTCGCGTTGCCGTTCGTCGGCCTGCTCGTCGGAACGCTGTACGAGCGCCACGGCAAGAGCGTCCGCGCGGGAACCAACCTCATCGTGGACGGACTCGCCGGCGATGGGCCGAGGGTCCCCCTGCGGATGGCTCCGCTCGTCCTCGCCGGCACGCTCCTCACCCACCTCTTCGGCGGCAGCGCCGGCCGCGAAGGCACCGCCGTGCAGATGGGCGGGAGCCTCGCCGACGAGATCGCTTGCCGCCTCCGCATCGACGCGAGCGCCCGTTGCCATCTCCTCGCCGCGGGCGTCGCAGGAGGCTTCGGATCGGTGTTCGGAACCCCGCTCGCGGGCGCAGTCTTCACCCTCGAGTTCATCGTCATTGGCCGCCTCGAACTCCGGTACGCATGCTCGGCGCTCGTCGCCGCGTTCGTCGGGGACCGAACGACCCGCGCACTCGGGATCACCCACGCGGCCTACCCGACGCTGCCGGGCCTCGACTTTTCCATCTTGACCTTGGTCAAGCTCACCCTGGTCGCCCTCGGCATCGCCGCGGCCAGCGTGGTGTTCATCGAGCTCACCTCCCTCGTGAAGCGCGAGCTCTCGAGGCTCGTTCCGAAGCTCGGCCATCGAATGTTCCTCGGCGGTCTCGCGCTCGTCGTGCTGGCTCGGCTCTTCGGCGCGCACGAGCACCTCGGGCTGGGGTTGCCGCTGCTCGAGCGGGCCCTCGACGGGGCATCGACGCCACCGCGCACCTTCGCGGTGAAGCTGCTGCTCACCGGCGTCACGCTCGGAAGCGGCTTCCTCGGCGGCGAGGTGACGCCGCTCTTCGTCGTCGGGGCGACCCTCGGAAGCGCACTCGGTGCGGCGCTCGGCCTGCCGCCGGCCACGATCGCGGCGGTCGGGATGGTGAGCCTCTTCGGTGCCTCCGCAAACACGCCGCTCGCCGTCGCGGTGATGACAGGCGAGCTCTTCGGCGCCCCCCTTGTTCCCTGGGTGCTGCCGGTCGCCTTCCTCGCCCGACGGCTGAAGGGCCGCCGCAGCATTTACTCCGCGCAGCGGCACACCGAGGCGGCCCCCGCCCCCTCGAACCGTTGACCCGCGCTCGCGCCCTTCCGCCGTGAACGTCAATGCGGGGCGAGTCCGAGCGCATCGAGCCCGACGCCGACAGCCGCTCCAACGAGCACGAGCCACGAGGCGTTGACGTCGAAGCGAACCAGCAGCACCGCCGCGGCGAGGCCAAGCGCTACCGTGGTCGGGTCGACGAGCGCCGCTCGTCCGAGCGTCAGCGTCACGGCGGCCAAGAGCCCGAGCGAGGCGACATTCACGCCATCGAGGAAACCGGCAGCCAGCCGCGAGCGCCGCAGCCTCGGCACCAGCGGCCCGCTCAAGGCCACCAGGACGAAGGCTGGCAGGAAGATGCCGATCGTCGCAGCGGCCGCACCGCCCGTGCCAGCGACGAGGTAGCCGATGAACGTGGCGGTGGTGAACACCGGCCCCGGCGTCACCTGGCCCACCGCGACGGCATCGAGCAGCTGCGACTCGAGCAGCCAGCCGCGCCGCGTCACGAGCTCTTCGCGCAGGAACGCGAGGAGGACGTAGCCGCTCCCGAACAACACCGAGCCGATCTTGAGGAACACCCAGAACACCGACGAAACGCCTGCTGAAACGCTGGCCGTCGCGAAGCCGCCAAACGGCAGCGCGAACATCGCCGCGGCGCCGTCGCGGGGCCGCGTCCATCCCCGTCCGCGCGCGACCGCCTCGATGCCTCCGGCGAGAAATAGCATCGCGACCTCGCCTACGCCCAGGAGCGAGCCGACCAGAGCCGCGGCACCGAGCACGCGCAGACGAAGCGCTCGCGCGGCGGACGGCGTGAGCCGGAGCAGCGCCTGGACCACGATCGCCAAGACGACAGGCTTGACACCCATCAAGCAGGCTCCGGTCACGGGCAGGGCTCCATAGCGGACGTAGGCCCATGCGCATCCCAGGGAGAGGAGCGCCGCCGGCAGGATGAACGCACCGCCCGCGACGAGCAGCCCCAAGATTCCGCGCCGCTCGAGGCCGATGTGCAGCGCGAGCTCGGTGGAATTCGGCCCGGGGATGAGGTTCGTCGCGCCGAGCCGGTCGAGAAACTCCTCTTCGGAGAGCCACCGGCGGCGACGGACGACCTCGTCCTGCATCATCGCGATGTGTGCGGCGGGCCCACCGATCGAGGTCGCACCGAGCCGACCGAAGAGCCAGGCAAGCTCGGCGTACGTCGTGAGCGCGCGCCCTCCTACCTCGGGAGGAGGCTCGGGCGAGGCGGGCCCGCTCACCGGCACATCGCCGTGAGCATGGTACCGAGGACCTCCTCGCCGGGTCGCCTGCTCCCCTTCAAGGCGAGATCGGCTTCGGCCATCAGCATCAGCCAGCGCTCGAGCGTGCCCTTCGGCAGCCGCGATACGGTCCGCTCGACGTCCTGCGCCTTGAAAGGCACGACCCCGGCGAGCCTTGCCGCCTCTGCGGGACCGTCCCCGGCCCGCCGTGCGCCATCGTATTTCAAGAGCTGCCTCACGCGCGACCCGATCGCACCGAGCAAGCGCGGCCCCTCCTCACGATTCGACGTCACGTCGGTCAGCGTCGCGAGCGCCTGCTTGAGGTCGCGCGCGGCGATCGCGTCCACCAGCGCCCACACGTCATCGAGCCTGACTCGCGTGATGGTCGCCGCAATGGCGTCCTCGTCGATGCGCACCCCTGGGCCGACGTAGAGCGAGAGGCGTTCGAGCGCGTCGGCCACCGTCGCGAGCTCGGGACCACACAGCTCGGCGAGGGCCTCGGCCGCCGAGCCCGCCATGTCGTGACCGAGCGAACGGGCGGTCCGCGCGATCCACGGCGGGAGCTCGTGCCGACGAAGCGGCTCGCAGACGACCAGATAGTCGCCCTTCTTCGCCGCTTTCATCATGCGCCGCGACCCGTTGATTTTCGACGCCGACAGCACGAGGAGCGCGGTGTCGAACGGCGCCGCGCAGTAGTCGGCGATCACGTCGAGCGGGTGGTGCTTCGTGTCGTCCTCGCGGCGGTCCTTGTCCCAACGCTCGAGGCCAGACACGAGGATGACGCGGCGCTTCGCCATCATCGGGACCGTGCGGGCCGCCGAGACCACGCGCTCGGCCGAGGTCTCGCTCGCGATCATCCGCTCGAGGTTGAACCCTGCCGTCCGCTCGATGTCGGCGCCACGCCGGAGGGCTTGCACGACGCGCTCGACGAGGAGCTGCTCCTCGCCGACGACGACGTACACCGGTCGAAGCGAGCCGCTGCCGGTAAGGGCGGCATCCGCTTCGGCGATGGCTTGATCGGGCGTCACGCGAGGGGTTTGGCCAAAGGCGCGCGGGGCGTCAAGCGACGCTCGCGCGCTCCACGCATCGCAACGATCGGCTTGCGTCGCGCTGCGGGTCCAGCCACGCTCCGGCGACAGGTCGTGCCCATGCGCTCTCGCTGCCTCTCCGCTGCCCTCGCCACCCTCGCACTCGGAGCCGGCCTGCTCTCGACGTCGGAGGCCGCGGCTCAGACGACGCGCGACAATCAGATCTGGGCCGCGAGCTTCACGCAGCTCAAGCTGACCGGGCGCGATTCGGGAGCGACATCCGGGCTATCCTTGTGGCTCGATGTTCATGCGCGTCGCACCGGCGCGGCCTACGTCAGCATCCTCCGCCCGGCGCTCGGTTACCGTTTCGGTTCGATGGCGAGCGCCTGGGCAGGCTACGCCGCGGTCGCGACGCTCGACGACACCACGCGCGACTGGGTCCTCGAACAGCGAGCCTGGCAACAGGGACTCTTCACCTTCACCGTCGCTGACCGGGTCACATTCCAACTCCGACCGCGCCTCGAACAGCGCTTCCGCGAAGGCGAGGATGATGTCGCTTGGCGTGCCCGAGCCTTCGTCCGAACGAACGTGGCCTTTGGCCCCAAGATTCCGGTGCTCGTTGCGACGTGGGTCGAGCCGTTCTTTCACCTGAACGACGTGAGCTGGGGCCCCGCCACGGGCTTCGACCAGAACCGCACGTTCCTCGGCTTCGGTGTCAAAGGGCCGGGCTCGACGCGCGTCGAGATCGGCTACCTCAACGTCACGACGTCGCGTCCGACCGGCCTCGCCATCGCGCACAACCTGAGCCTAAACGCGTTCTCCGAGTTCTGACGTTCCCGCAAGGTCCCGTCGTAGGCCCCCTCCCCGAACGCGCAAGAACTCCCCACTCGTGACTGCGCGACCGTGCAGAGGCAACACCGCCGAGGTCACGAGAGGCCATCGCGTCGGCGCGCGACCCAGTGACCGCCCATCAAGGCCGCCGCGAGGGCCGTCCACATCCACGCGGGGAGCCAGGCTTCGACGCGCCGCTCGGCGACCACCCGCGTCGCGCGCGGCTGGGGGAGCTTCGTGATGCCGTCCGGCGCGACGGCGATGCCGCCGGTCGCTTGGGCGATTGACTCGAGACGGGTCGGATCCGGCCTGGGGTCGGCCCACTCGTCGCCGCCTGCCTCGCATGCGAAGTCGTGACGACTCGGCGCCGAGCGACCCTGCCTGTCGAGGCGCACCGTGGCCGTGTATCCGCCGGCCTCGAGCGGACCGAGGTCTGCCGTCGTACGACCGTTGCCATCGGCGAAGGTCACGTGGACTTGACGCACCGTCTTGCCACTCCCCATGCGCTGGATCTCGAGGTCGGCCTCGGCACCCTCGTCTGCGAACATGGCCCGGAGCGCCATCGTCGTGGGAACGCCCGCGATGCAGCCGCGCGGCAACTCGACGCTGGCCGGCTCGAAGCGCGGATCGCGCATCAGCCAGCCGAGCATCGCGTCCCAAAAGGCCCCGTGTGCCCGACCGCCCGAGTCGGCGGCGAACGACGAGAATTGCAGCATGTGCGAGCCATCCACGGTGAGGGCGATCGTCCGTCCACTCCCGTATTCTCCGAGCGCGAGCACCGGCATGGCTGCGCCGGTCTTGGTATGGCGTCGTGGATGCTCGAGCAGGACCGTGGCCCCCTCACGCGCATCACCGACCACGTTGGTCCCAGGCATCTCCGGCCAGCGCTCCCCGACCAGCGAGGCGACCGGCTCCAGCACTGGCGCACGACGCCCGGCCCGCGTCAGCGCAGGCGAGAACGCCGCGAGATCCACCGCAGCATCGGGCGGGATACCACGCAAGCTCACGGGCAAGACCTCGGCGAGTGCAGTCTGTGCGTAGTTGCCGGAGACGAACGCGTTGGGGCCCCCGACCATGATGAGGCCACCCCCTTGCTTCACGTAGTCGGCGAGGCGTCGCAGGTGAATGCTGAGACCGTAGGGTTCGGCGTCGAAGTCCTGCAGCACGACGGCATCGAAGCTCGACAGGTGCTTCGTGAAGAGCTCGTCGACCGGGAACGGGATCAGCGCGAGCTCCTCCTGCGATGCGACGACGTCGTCGGTGCGCGTTCGCAAGATGAAGAAGGCGACGACGTCCACCGAAGCGTCGCTCTTCAGCCACGTCCGCAGCGCACGCACGTCGTAGGTCGGTCGACCCGCGACGTGAAGCAACCTCACCCGGTCGCGCGCGACATCGACCGCGACGAACCGCCGATCATTTTCTGGGATCGCATCGCCGTCGGGAGAATCGAGCTCGATCTCGAGGATCCGACGTCCCGCGCGGTCGAGCGTCACCTCGAGCGCGGCGGCTCCGCGACCACCGTCGACACGTACCACACTCGACGCCCGAATGACGGGAGCCTCACCGAGATGGAGCTCCCGGACGGTGACGAGCTGCTCGCCGCAACCGAGCCCGCCCGTGCAGCCGATCTCGATCTCGAGCCGAGCGGGTTGGTGCGCGACGATCGAACCTGCGAGGCGAACGCTGCGAATGTGAGCGTCTCGGGGCTCGGCCGTTGCGAGGGAGACGGTGTGGACCGGTACCTGAAGGCGACCCGTCGTGGCGCGGATGGTGGCGTCTCCGACGTCGGGTCCCGGGCGCTCGAGGCGTCCGTCGCTCACGACGACGACGGCCTGCGGCTGCTCGTCCGTGGCCCGCGCGATCGACTCGAGCGCAGCGGTGAGATCCGAGCCGAGCGTGGGAGCGGCGCTCGTCGGCTTGCCCTCGAGAAGCGAAGGCTCACCTTGACTAAACGCAAGCGCGCGCACGCGCACGTCGGCGAAGTGGCGGCGCAGCTCCTCGAGCACGGCGTCCTCGACGGCACGTCGCGACCTCGCGGCGTCTGCCGGAAGGTCGACCGACCGCGATGCATCGACGAGAACGACGAGCCGAGCGCCCACGGTGCTCGAGCGCTCGAACACGCGCACGGGACGAAGCACCGCGAGCACGAGGGCAAGGACCGCGAGGAGCCCCGAGCCCGCAACGAGGAGGCGCCCCGCGCTCGGACCACGTCGCATCACCTCGAACACGAGCATCACGAGGCTCCCGAACGCGAGCGCCGCCGCGAGCAACAGCCAGCCTCGCTCGAGGTCGCCCGAAAACGCCCAGCTCTCGATCATCGGGGCCCCGCAGGGTGCAACGCCGTCGGGCTCACGGCGACTCCGAGCCGCGCCGGCGCATCAAGAACGGGGCATGGACCTGGTCGTCCTTGTAGTTCGAGCAGAGGACGTACATCGCGATGTTGACTGCGAGACGGACGGCCTGCTCCCGCTGGCTCTCGCCGCCCGGGACGGCCTCGAACGGGTGACCTCCCCCCGGGTCGCGCGCCAGGGCGCCGAGGAGATCGTTGGGAGAAAAAATGATCTGCGTCATGCCGGCTCGAACGATCGCCTCGAGCCGTACCTCCTTCTGGATGCGACCGGTCGCCTTGCGCAACAAGTAAAACGAGCGGAAGACGACGTTCTCATCGCCGATCGGAATCGGCGATCCATCGGGGACGACGCGCGCGATCTGCTCCTTCGCTCCACGCAGGAAACTGCCCTCACCTGGCTCCTCGTCGTCGACGAGCAAGATGCCCCCCATCGCGACGTAGCGCTGGAGCCACGAGACCTCGCGCGCGGTCAGCGGCTCCGGAGCCTTGCTGCCTGACCACACGGCGAACGGCTCCGCAAGCAGCGGAGGCCCATCGGCACGTACCGTGGTTGGACCGAGTCGCGCGGGGGAGCTGGTCCTGCCGACGACCTCCGTCGACCAGCGCCCGAGCGCCGTGCGACGCCGCCGATCCGGCTGTCGGGTGCCTGTGAGCAAGAGGCGCGGGTGAAACGCCCCCTCCTCGCCGAAGGCGCCCGCCCGCAGCGAGGTCCCCAGCGCCGCCGCGAGCGTCGCGACTCCGAGGTGCCGTCGAGTCAGTCGAGATCGTCGACGTGCCATGATCCGTCCTCGCGACGCAGCTTGATGCGGTGTCCACCGGGCACGCGCACCGTCGCGGCCTCGTCGGTCGCGTCGACGTCGAGCGCCTCCGGCTGCCGTAGCCCCTCGACGAGTGAGCGCATCTCGGCCTCGAGCGCGGCGCGGGTTCGTGGCGTCAGGACGCGCAGCAAGCCCGCGTAACTCCGGCGCGCGAGGACCACCCGGAGATGGTGGAGCGCCTCGACCGGGGTCCGCGCGAAGGCCGGTAACCCCATCGCAGCCTCGACGCGAAAGGCGTCCTCGACGAGCGTCAGCCCGACCACCTCGCCGTCGTCGTAGCGAAGCTGCGCGCGTACCTGGGTTGGGTTCGTGGGGCTCTCGAGCCGCTCTCCGAGAGCCCGCAGCTCGTCCCGCTGATCGCGAACCATCTGGTCGACCCGCTCACGCGAGAGCGACCTGCGGCTCTCGTCGTCGAACAGGGCATGCAGCGCCGCCGCATCGCCACGACGGAGCGCATCGGTGTAGCGCGCAACGACCGGACCGGGCGGCGGGACCGGACCGCGCGGCGGAGAGCACGCCACGGCAGCGCTCGCCGCGAGCAGGAGAACGATCCGCCGCACCATGTCAGGGCCGGGGTTTAGCTCAGCCACGCGGACGAAGCTATACTCCGAGGCCCATGCTCCGAACCCGTTCACCTTGGTGGCTCGCGACCATCGCGAGCCTCGCCGCCTGCACGCCTGCCCGCGCGCCCGGCGAGACCGTCATGAAACCGCTCGAGGAGCGACGCGCTCGCGGCATCCTCGTGCGCGTGATCGAGAACAGCGGCAAGCCCGTCAAGCCGGGTCGCACCTTCACGATGGCGGAGGGATTCAAGCTCGTCGAGGACGCGCGCATTGGCGGCACGCCCTACGGCATCGCTTACATCACGGGTGAGGAGCGTGAGGCGGCGGGCGAGCAGCTACCGAAGTACGATCCCGAGAGCGCGCTCCTCCGCATTCTGCGCCCCGCGGACGGCGCGATCGTCCTCGTGCTGCACGATCTCGCGTACAAGTTCGATGCCCGCGGCGACGATGACGCGACCTCGGTGACCGCCGAAAAAACGTTCGAGCGCGACGTGGGTGACTTCCTCGAGAACGTGGTGGCGACCGGCGCAGGCCAAGACAAGCCGCGCAAGTCCACCCCGCCGGCGAGCGAAGAGCCCGCCGCGAAGCCCCCCGAAACGGCCACGCCGACGCCCGGCGTCGACGATGCGAACGACGGATCCCCATCACCATGACGACCCCGAGGAAAACCGCCCGTCGACGCAAAGCCACCCAGGCCGCACCACGTCCCACCGAGCCAAACGCGGAACCCCGAGGTCACGAGCGACTCGCGGTCGGCGCGGCTGCGGTCACGATGCTCGGCCTCGGGATCGTGGGGACCCGCGCGAGCGACCTCGGCGCGGTCGTCACCCTCCTGGGCCTCGCGTCCTTGATGCTGGCCGTTCACCGCTACGGCCGTCTTGGCGTCGAGGACGGAGCGACTCCCACGAAGACGCCAGTCTCTCCGAGCCGTCCACTCTGAGCAGTTCTCCCCCACCAGGAACGCACGGTCCCGCCACGAGAGCCCCATGCACGACGCTGCCCCTCCCCCGCTCGACGCCGCACTCCTGCCATCGGCCCGCGCCATCGAACATCTGACGAGCCGTCTCCGAACCATCCCAGACTTTCCGCAGCCCGGGATCCAGTTCAAGGACATCACCCCACTGCTCGCGGACACGCAGGCGTTTCACATGACGCTCGACCTGCTCGCGCATCCGTTCATCGGCGCGAACCTGTCCTACATCGTCGCGATGGAGGCACGGGGGTTCATCTTTGGGGGCGCGCTCGCGGCGCGTCTGAACGTCGGCTTCGTCCCGGTTCGCAAGCCCGGCAAACTCCCAGCCGACGTCGACCGCGTGAGCTACGCGCTCGAGTACGGGACGAGCGAGCTGCAGATGCACCGCGGGACGATCCGCCCCGGCGCGCGCGTGCTGATCGTCGATGACGTGCTCGCGACGGGCGGCACCGCAGCAGCCTCGGTCGAGCTGGTGCGGCGGCAAGGCGGGAGCGTCGCCGGATTCGCGTTCGTCTGCGAGCTCGACTTCCTCCCGGGCCGCGTCCGACTCCGCGAGGCGTGCAGCGACGCGGTCATCCACTCGCTGATTCACCTCGGCTGATTCACCTCGGCTGATTCACCTCGGCTGATTCACCTCGGCTGAGTCACCTCGGCTGAGTCGCGCGCCGCCCACCGGACGCGATGCTCTCGCCCGGGCGTCGCGACGACGATTGAACCACGTCAACGGCAGGTCGACCGCCAAACAGACTCTTGCGCGGCTGTCGGACCAGGCTCGTGCCGCTGCGGTGTCGCTCGACCGCGCGGTCAGTTGACCTTGCGTTGCTTCGCGAGCGCGCGGGCGGCCTGCTGGGCCCGGGTCGGCCCGCCGAGCGCAAAGGTGAGGCCGACGCCGCGGACGCCCCCCGTCTCCGGCGTCATCACCCGACCACCGTTGTCGCGGATCAGCTCCTCGAGGAGCGGCAGCTCGATGCCGTCGGTCGCCCGAGCCAGCGCCGCGAGGGCGCTCGTATCGCCACCGAGCTTCGCCTTGTCGACGATCGGTGGCTCGGAGAACAGCCCTTGCGCGAAGAGGAGTGACGCGGCGGCTCCGCCTGCATCGCGACCACGGAAATAGGCGCCGATGTCGCGGGTGTTCGAGTGGGCGCAGCGCGCGAAGAGCGCCGCGTGCGTGGCGCCGGAAGCGTCGGCGAGCTGGTCGGCGAGCGCGACGAACCGGTCTCGCCCCTCGGCTTGCATGAAGGGATGGAGATAGCCGCCCTCGAAGCGAAGGCGCGCCCGCATCGGCTCACCTGTGTTGACCCAGGACATCGAGGCCGGCTCGATCGCGCCCAGGCGGCCGGCCAGCTTTTCGTGAGCGACGTCCTTCAGCGCAGCGTCATCGAGCAGAGCGGCCGGGTTGCCGTCACGCGCGAGCCAAAGCTCGATCACCCAGCCCGAGGGATCGACGTCGAGCGCGGTCGCACCCGCGTAGAGCCTCCGGCGCGATGCCTCGCATGATTCCTGCGCCTTGGCTGCCGCCACCTCCGCCGGCGCCGCCGATGGCGAAGCCGACGCGGTCGCGAACGCGACGGTGGCCGCGGTCTTGCGACCGAAGAAGTTACGGGCAAGCCAGAAGATCCCTGCGCCCACGACGGTCCCGACGAGCAGCAGACCGCCGAGGATCTTGCCGACGATCGGCGCGACGTCGGTCGTCTCGACCGGTGGCGGCAACGCTCGGGCGACGGCGCTCCTCAAGCGCTCGACGACGTGGTCAATCTTTGCAGCCCGCATGTCTTCGGGCAGCACGTCCCACTGGTCGATCAGGTCACCGAGCTCGACCGAGACGACCGGGCCCGAGCCATGCAGCTCGGCCATCCGGTCATGAACGACGACCCGACCATTCAGCCCGCGCGCCGCGACGCCCGCTGCGAAGGAGCGCTCGATGTCGGCGAGGGTCGCGGCGTCCGCCATGGTGAGGCAGGACCATACCACCTTTCGACAAACGCGGTCAGGACTCGGCCTGGAGCATCCCTTCGACGACCCGATTCATCACGACGTCGAAGCGCGCGAGGTCGAAGTGCGAGCCGCTGCACAGCCAGTCGTTGTGCCCCTCGGGTCCCGGGAAGTGGCCGACGATGTCGAGGTGGTCGCCCTGTCCGACCCAGAGCGGCTCACCCCAGATTTGCGAGGCGAGCGGGACGACACCATCGCTCGCGCTGCGCTCGGGGACGTGGCCGAGCGTGCGGGCGAAGAGCGCAGAGCCACCGTCACGAGGCGCACAGGGGTAGCGCTCGTCGTGCCGTGCCGTCACGGTCTGCATCGTTCGGAAGATGACGGCCGAGACGGCGGACCACGGCGAACGAACCGCCGACACCCAGTCGCGCACGCCGCCGCGCGGCGCGTAGCTCGCGACGAACTGGTAGCGAGCGCTCGGGCGGTCTTCGACGCCTGCCTGGAACAGGTCCATCGCCTCTGGCATGAGCTGAACGACCCCGCCCTGGTCATCCCGAACCTGCCGGAGCCAGTCGCGAAGATCGCGGCTCGCCGCGTCGTCGAGCAAACGCGCAACCGGCTCGGTGAGCTTGTCGATCAGCGCGAGCTCGAGGCCGAGGACGTCGCCAGTCTTGCCCAGCGCCGCGAGCAGCGCCGAGGCGACACTGAGCGGCGGCGCTCCGAGCTTCAGCGCCGTCACCGTCAGGGCCGTCACCGCGTAGAGGAGTTGCTGCCCCTTCGCGGTCGCGAAGAAGGTCGCGAGCGGGGTCCCATAATGCGGTGCATTGATCGATGTCACGGAACGCAGGCGCTCGAGCCACCCGAGTCGGCCCTCGATGGCATCCCCCAGGTGAACGGAGGGAGACGCGACGAGGCGCGCATCGAGTCCACCCGTAGAATGGCCGATCAGGTGAATTGGACCCGCATCGCCGGACGTCGCGTGGACGAGCTGCGCAAGTTTCGCCGCTCGCCGCCGGACGGACGCGGTCGGGTGAACCTCGCAGACGCGGACCTCGACGCTCCTCCCTCGAACGGCGAAACGGCGTTCGAGCCCGCGCGCGACGTGTCCGAAGTAATCGTAGGCGGCGAGGCGTGCAAAGCCGAACATCCCCGGCGTGAGGTAGACCCGTGTCGGCGCCATCGCGTCCGGACGATACCGCCGCCGCGCGTCGGAGGCGAAGCTCGTGACGTCCTTGGTCCTCGCCGATGGCTGGTGTATCGCTCCTCACGGAAGGAACACCGATGCGCTTCACTCTCCTCGCCCCACTCTCGCTCGTCGCGCTCTCTGCCCTTGGCTGCAACGAGACGCCCGAGCCGAACGATCCGTCGAAGTTCGACCCGAACGCGCCCTGCCCGCCCGGCCAGGTTTGCCCGCCCCCGGGCTACGGTCAGCCCGGACAGCCCGGTTACGGTCAGCCCGGTCAGCCCGGTTACGGTCAGCCCGGTCAGCCCGGTTACGGTCAGCCCGGTCAGCCCGGTTACGGTCAGCCCGGACAGCCCGGTTACGGACAGCCCGGTTACGGCCAGCCCGGACAGCCCGGTTACGGTCAGCCCGGACAGCCCGGTTACGGCCAGCCCGGACAGCCCGGTCAGCCGACGCAGCCCGCGTCGACCGGACCGGCCACCCCGGTCCCGGCCGCAGCCGCGATGCTCGCACAGCCGATCCTCCAAGGGCTCGCCTCGCAGGACATGCCCGGCATGACCGCCGATGGCGCCCCGCACGTCGCGAACTTTCAGATGGGGCAAACCTACGAGGCTCCGATCCAGCTGCAGCCGGGTCGCTGCTACGGCGTCATCGCCGTGGGCCTCCCTCCGCTGAGCGAGGTCGACGTCCAGATCGTCCTTCACCAGCCGCCGGCCCCGCCGGTTCCGCTCGCGCAGGATTCAACCACCGGGCCACAGTCGACGCTCGGGGGCAAAGGCCAGTGCTTCAAGAACCCGCTGCCCTTCGGCGGGCCCGCGAAGCTGGTCGTCCGCGCCACCGCGGGTCAGGGCGTGATCATGGCGCAGCTCTTCTCGAAGTGACCGGACGCGCTCCTCGGGGTGACCGGCCCCTGCTCTCGAGGCCGTGACCGGTCACGGAGCGAGGTTGACCTCCATCAAGGATGATTTCAATCAAGCCGCGGCACGTCACCCGGTCGCGGGTCTTCGTCCGCCGCAGCTTCGTCGCTGGCGCGAGCACCGCTCCGTTCGAGAGGCGCCGGCTCCGGTGACCACGGCGGCGCGACGAGCCGACGCTTCCCGTCTTTCGCGAGCGGGAGTCTCGGCTCGTCGAGCTCGATGCGATCCCAAAGCTGACAGGTGATCTGCTGGTGACGCTGATCGAGCGCCTCACAGTAATTCGAGTACGTGCACCGGCGCACGCTCGTGGCGAACCCAGAGCGGATCTTTCGGAACCAGTCCGGATCGGCGAGGCTCTGGCGGGCGGCACCGATCACGTCCCCGTCCCCCGCGCGGAGGTGAGCCTCTGCCTGCTCGAAGCTCGCGATGCCTCCGCAGAGGACCACCGGCGTCGCGTACCCCGCCGCACGCACGGCCCGACGGACGGCCGCTTGCCTGGGGATGTTGCGCCCGAACGGCCCGCGCTCGTCGGCGCGAATCGTGGGCATGCACTCCCATCCGCTCCGCCCGGTGTACGGGTAGGCCGCCTCCCCGATGCGCGGCTGCGCGGCGTCCTCGAATTTGCCGCCTGTCGAGAGCGACAGGAAATCCATCCCGGCAGCGGCGAACGCCACACCGTGCGCCTCGGCGTCGGCCGTCCGTCCCCCGCCCTCGACGATCTCGTCGCACAGGAACCGGCAACCGACCGTGAACGACGCTCCGACTCGGGCACGAACGGCCGCGAACACCTCGAGCGGTAGCCGAAGACGTCCCGCACGGTCGCCCCCGTAGCCATCGTCGCGCGTGTTCAGCGGCGAGAGGAACGAGGCCATCGTGTACGCGTGCGCGTAGTGAAGCTCGACGCCGTCGAAGCCTGCCTCGCGCGCCCGTTGCGCAGCCGCGGCAAACGCCGATGGGAGCGCCTTCGGGAGGTCTCGGATCTCGGGCTGTTCAAGATCCCAGACGCGCTCCCGCTCGCCCCGATCGAGGGCCTCGAGCTCACGCCGCGAGAGGACGTGCTCCAGCTCGCTCCGCGACAGCGACGCGATCGCCCGACGCACGCTCTCGTCGGTGGCCTCGCCCGCGAGCTCGGGCCGAAGGTCGGCCAGCGCGCGGCGATGCTCGACGCGGAGCGCGAGGAAGCGCTCGAAGTACCGGGATGGCTCGGGACGGCGGCGGATGCGGAGAAAATCGATCAGCTGGATGAAGAGTCGCGTGCGACCCGCGCTCGCCTCACGCACGGCCCGCACGAGCTCACCGAGCCCTTCGAGGTAGCGGTCGTGTCCGATGCGGAGGAGCGGACCGCTCGGGATGTCGCGAACCCCGGTCGCTTCGACGACGATCGCGCCGGGCTGCCCTTCTGCGAAGCGCCGGTACCACGCGAGCACCTCGCGCGAGACGAAGCCCTCTTCCGTGGCGCGCCAGGGCACCATCGCCGGCACCCAGGTGCGCTCCGCGAGCTCGAGCCCGCTCGCCAATCGCAGACTCGAGAAGAGACGCGCCCGCGCCACCTCGTCGGGCCCCGGCGCGCCGAGCACGGGCAGCGAATGCCGGATTCGCTCGGGCGGCCTGTAGCTGCTCATGGCGAGCACTGCTATACCCCATCACCTCAGGAGAACCTCGACCGATGCGCTCACTCCTCCTCGCCCTCGCCGTCCTCGCTGGCTGCAACTCGAACTCGGCGGCCGCGTCTGCCCCTGCGGCGGCCTCCTCAGCCCCCGCGACTGGGACGGGTGAGGTCGTCGCGACCGCCGATGGGAAAGCCAAGGTCTCCATCCGGGTCACCAAGGAGGGCTTCGTCCCGACCGAGGTGAAGGTGCCGCAAGGCAAGCCGGTGGTGCTCGAGTTCACGCGCGAGACTGAGAGTGAGTGCCTCAACGCCGTTCGAATGCCCTGGCTCTCCGACACGGTCCCGCTGCCGATGAACAAGCCCGTCGCGATCCCGTTCGACGCGGCAAAGGCCGGGACGATCACCTACGCCTGCTGGATGAACATGATCTTCGGCAAGATCACCGTGACCGCGCCCTGAGCCGGCGATGGCGTGTTCGCGTTCGGGCGCGCGGACCACATTCGCCTTTCATTCGGCCCGCCGGGGACGGTAACCTACCGCTCCCATCGTGACCGCCGCGACCTACGCCTTTGCCCAGCTCCTGCGGGTCCTCCCTCGGACGCGGATCACGCGTGCGGTAGGAAAGCTCGTCGACCTCGAACTCCCCGCGGTCGTCTCACGCGCGGCGGTCGGCGTCTACGCGCGAGCCTACGACGTGAATCTCGACGAGGCCGAGCCGATCGCCGGCGCCTACCGCAGCTTCGACGCGTTCTTCACGCGCCGCCTGCGTGATGGGGCCCGCAGCGTCGATGCCCCCTCCGGCGCGCTGATCGCCCCCTCCGATGGACGGCTCGACAGCTTCGGCCCGGTCGAGAAAGACGGATTGTTCACCATCAAGGGGCGCAACTACCGCGCGCCGGACCTGCTCGGCGACGCGCGCGACGGCGCGGAGCAGGCCGAGCGGTACCTCGGCGGTCAGTTCGCGATCATCTACCTCTCGCCTCGCGACTACCACCGCGTGCATGCGCCGTGCGTTGGCCGGATGCGCGCCGTGCGCTCGTACCCCGGGGAGCTCTTCCCCGTGAACCGCGTGAGCGAGCAGCACATCCCGAATTATCTGGGCCGCAACCGGCGGGTGGCGATCGAGCTCGAGACGAGCGACTACGGCCTCGTGACCGTCGTCATGGTGGCCGCGATGATCGTCGGGCGAATCAGCGTGACGGGCATCCCTGAACGCGACGTCCCGTTCGGCCGGCACGAACTTGGCGGGCAGCCCATCCGGCGCGGCGACGAGCTCGGCATTTTTCATCTCGGTTCGACGGCGGTCCTGTTCTTCGAGCCGGGTCGATGTCCGCCCTTGTCGCCGCGGTTGGGCCCGGTACGCCTCGGCGACAGGCTCCACGCGCCGGGCGCGTACGACGACGCAGATCACGCTCGAGGCCACGGGGGACGCGCGTGAGCGACGGAAACTCCGAAGAGAACGACGACGAGAGCCGCCTCGAGTCGACGCTCGAGTCTGCCATCGAGGATGAGCAGACCCACGTCGCGACCGGAAAATTCAAAGCAGCGCCACGCCCCACCGACTCCTCGAAGCCTCCGACGACGTTCGAGACGTTGCCTCGCTCGGTCCCGCGCCCGCCTTCGCTACGCGTGCCGAAGGTGACCCCCGTCCCCCCCGAGCCGCTCGGCCTCTCAGGTGGTCCACGGTCGATCGGTCGCGGCGGAGCGCGCTCGGTGCCGGAGCCACCCCGTCCGAGGACGCCATCGAATCGCCCACCTGCGCCGCACGCCGCCGAAGCCAGCGACACCACCGACACGACGGCAGTCCCCGCCGCGCGCGCGAGCGTCCCCGACGATGCCCCGACGATCCCCGGTTCGCTCAGGCACCTCGTCGATGACGACGTCGACCTTGCGGTGTCGAGCGGCCCCCCCGGGATCCCGCTGCTCGTCTCCACGACGACCGAGCACGACGCCGCCGAGGAGCGACGCCGACGCGAGGCGGCCCGGGAGCGCCGTGGCCTCCAGCGGAAGGGCAAGCGACCGACCGTGCGGATCCCGGACGATACCGTGGCCGGCACCGAGGCGTCGGACACCACGACCGGTCCGGACATTTCCTGGAGCTCGCTCACAGGAGATGATCTCGATCAATTCCATGACGAGCACGACGATGCCCCCGACCACGACCCCGTGGGCAGCAGCGCGGTCGACGACGGCGCGCGCGAGGGCGCCTCGATCGGCTCCGCCGAGAGCGATGGCGACCTGCACGACGAGCCCACGCGGGAGCTCGCGTCGGGCGACGCGCTCGCGCCGCGCGGAAGCATCACGATCGGCGAGGTCGAGCCCGCGGCGGCGAGCCAACCCATCCCGGCAGCACGCCGGTCGGCACCCGTCATGGTCGACGAGGAGGCCATCATTATCCTGCGTCCGCTCGAGCTGACGAGCGACATGCCGCCGGTTCCCTCGGCGAGCAACCCTGGTCTCGCGATGCCGCTGGAGAAGGAGCTGGCCTCGGAAGACGAGGAGCTCGAGGAAATCGAGCCCGAGCGAATGAGCCTCCCCGGCGACATCCTCACGGGGCAGCGTCGCACCGAGCCCCGACCACCACCGCTCCCCCCCGCACGCAGCGGAAGCACCGCACCGGCGCCGCCCTCGAGTCCCGCCGCCGTGAAGCCCGCGACCGTCTCGGATCCGCGCCTTGCGATCCCGGGGCCGCTCCCGGTGCCGATGGCGCCGCCGTCGCTGCCATCGCCGGTCTCCGAGCCACCTCCTCGTGGTGACGAGCGTGGTCCCGCGCGCAGCCTGCCGAAGCCACCACCGCCACCCACCGAGTTCACCAGCGGGCGACCCAAGGAGAAGCGCCCGTGGTGGGCGGAGATGTTCGAGGACGACTTCGTCCGCACCCTCGACAACCCGCGGTTGCGTGACGTCGAGCGCGACGTCGCGTTCATCGAGCAGAGCCTGCGTTTGCCGCCCGGCGCTCGCATCCTCGACCTCGCTTGCGGCAATGGCGTTCACGCGGTGGAGCTCGCAGCGCGCGGCTATCAGCTGACCGGCCTCGATCTGTCGACGACGCTCCTCGACATGGCGCGCAGCTACAACGGGCGTCGAAACCAGGCGGTCAACTTCGTCCAGGCGGACATGCGGCAGCTCGAGCTCGACGCATCCTTCGTCGGCATTTACTGCTGGGGCGCGAGCTTCGGTTACTTCGAGGATGCCGCGAACGTGAATGTCATCGACCGTGTCGTTCGCGCGCTGAAGCCCGGCGGACGGTTCTTGATCGATCTCACGAACCGAGACTTCGTCGCGCCGCGCTCACCGAGCACCGCCTGGTTCGAGAAGCCAGGCTGCGTCTGCATGGACGAGGTCCGCTACGACTTCCTGTCGAGCCGCCTCTTCGCCAAGCGCATGGTGATCTTCGAGAGCGGACGGGCGCGCGAGATCGAGTACTCGGTTCGCCTGTATACCGTGAACGAGCTCGGCATCCTCCTCGAGAGCCGCGGCCTGCGAGTCACCGAGGTCAGCGGGCACCGCTCGACCCGGAACGCCTATTTCGGCAACGAATCGCCGCAGATCATCATCCTGGCCGAGAAGGCGTGAGTCGACGTCGCAGGGCCGCGAGGTGCTTGCCGCGTCGTCGCTCGTCGTAGAACGCATCGGCTTCGACCTTCGCGAGGAGTGTTCGCGACTCCGCGACTCGGTCCTCGTCCTCCGACATCACCGCCAGAAGCCAGGCACGCGCGAACTCGAGCGTTCGAAGCTGCAGCATCGAGTAGCGGCCTTCCCCCGGCCCGTTGGCGATCGTGCCGAGCCCGGTCTGGCACCACGCCGCCTCGACGAGGAGCTCCACCGCCGCACGCGCCGTCTCCGGCTCGACCCCGCGCTCGACGGCTGAGCGCACCGCCGTCACGAACTCGGTGGCCTCATCGACCTCGAGCCACCCTCGCACGATGGCTTCGATCGCCTTGCGACGCCGCTCCATCGACATTCGAGGATCGACGGTCATCCACGCCCGGTGCTCCTCGAGGAGCGCCTGCTGTTCGTCGGTCAGCTTGCTCACGGTCAAACCTTCGGCTGGCACGCGCCGTCCTTCGCGAGTTCGACGCGTGCTCGAGTCCCCTGCAGTCACACGGGCGGCGTGACGACGCTGCAGGTGACGTCGCTCGGATCGCCCTCGAGGAGCGGAGCCACGTAAACCCCGAAGCTGCCGCCGGTCTCGCCGAGGTTCGCCGAGCGTGGCTTCGGACAGGTGAACTCGACGCTGATGGTGGCGGCGTTGGTCGTCTCGGTGCCGAGCGCGTCGAGGAAGGTGCACGGGATGGCGCCGAGCTTGCTGCTCGCCTCGCAGATGCGCACCGCGACGGGCTTGTCGCCGGAGCCGCCCGAGCAGGTCAGCTCGACCTTCTCGCCCGGCGTGCACGCGCCTACGTCGCCCGAGCGCTCGAAGCCGCAATTCTTGGTCGAGCCCACCTGGCCGCGCGCGCACTCGTCGGTGACGAGGCCGCCGTTGTCGGTCGGGAGGGTCACCTCGGCGCTCGCGATGTTGTTGTCGGGAGCGCCCGCGCGCTCGTTGCAGCCGATGCGGCTCTCGAACTCGCCGGCCTCATTCTTGAACTCGGTCACTTCGTAAACGATGGCGCCATTCGCGTCCGTCTTGACCGTGCCCTCGCAGAGGAACTTGTCGGGGTTCACGTGGAAGGCGAGCGTCTCCTTCACGGGCGCGCTCGAGGTGTCGACCGGCGTCACGTCGACCCACTGGCAGTCGAGCCCGGCGATGTAGTCGTCACCCCAGCCGGCCGCCGTCCCCTGGAAGTGGCAGGTGTAAGGGTGCGTGAACGGTGTGTCCTCGTTGTTGAAGTAGCGCCACGTGCTCTCGAGACAGAACGCGCGCTTGCTGCCGAGCTGCTGCTCGCCCGACCCAAACGTGAACTTGCCGTAGTGGTTGAAGTGCATGTGGTTGTGGCACGCGCTCAAGCTGACGAGCTTGTTCTTCACCGGGGCGCTGGTCTCGCTCACGTCACCGATGGCCGAGTCGACGGCGCCGAGGTTCTGCACGGTCGCGGTGAACTGAAGGAGCCGCCGCCAGCCCGCACCGCCGACGCAGCCCTCGCTGATCGCGCACGAGTCCTCGGGGAAGTAGCGGTAGACGATGCGGTTGTCGGCGACGCCCTCGGGCATGGCGCGGAGCTCCGAGACGCCGGGGAGCTGCGTCCCGACGCGCACCTCGTCTGCGAGCTTCGAGTCCCACGCGAGGCGCTCGAAGCGCACCGTCGTCGAGACCGAGCCCACGAACTTCTTCACCGCGTCGGGGCACGAGAGCTCCGGGATGGGCGCGGTGAGGTGGCAGCCGTCCTCCTCGACGAGCTTCCCGCCCTCGCACGTGTCGTCGTAGAACTGCCGCGCGTTCTCGGTGTCGACGCTGTTCGGCGGGAAGTCCGCCTCGTTCATGCAGGCGAAGCCGGTCCGCTCGAGGATGTGCTCGGGGTCGACCGGCAGCACGAACGCCTCCTCGACCGAGGTCCCCGGGCCGGTGAGGCGCGCGTCGGCGGCGACGGCCTGCGACTCGGGGCCGAGCAGCGTGCTCGTGAAGGTGTAGTCGAGCGCGATGACTTGATGCCCGTCAATCTCCCGCAGCTCGGGCTTGCCCTTCAGCGCAACCTTCCACACCTCCACGGGCGGGAGCGGCAGGATCCCCTTGCCCTCGGCCGGATCGAAGTAGAGGACGCGGTACACGAGCCGGTACGCGGTCGTCTCGATCTGGCGCTGAATGCGCGCGCGCCAGAACTCCTCCGGCCTCGCCGCGAGGTCCGCAGCGGCTCGAGCTTGGGCCTCCTTCGGCAGCTCGTCGAGCAGCACGCCGACGGTCCCATCCATCGAGAGCGCGAGGAGCGACCCAGGATCTTTGGGAGCGTTGGGTGAGTCATCGCTGCCACAGGCGGCGACGATCAGCGATGCAAAAACGGGGAGTGCCGAAAAAAGCGCGGTTCGCATGGCGTCAGATAGGACACGAGCTTGCGCCCAGAATCAATCCCCACCGTCCGCTCACGCCTCGAGCAAGCGCGCGAGCACCGGCGCGAGCTCGACGACCGCCGTCTCACCGACCCGCTCGACGAGCGGCCCGACGAGCGCCTCCCCTGCCCCCGCCCGTCGCAGCACCGCCGCGAGGAGGGTGACCTCAAGCCGCTCGAGCCGCACTCGGCGATGGGCTGCGAGCTCGGGCAGCGCGTAGCCGACCTCAAAGCCTGCGCCCCAGGGCGTGACGCGCACCGCGATGGCGCCTCGTTGCAGCTCGTCGAGGATGGTCCGAAGGTTCGCGGCCCGCCGACGAGCCCGGCGCGCCTCGGGGGCCCGAAAGAGCTCGAAGAATCGGTTGCGCGGGTAGCTCGCGGGGACGAGCACGAGCGCGACGAGCAACGCCTCCGGATCGGGGAGAGAGACGCCACCACCTCCCCCGCCCAGGGTGGGAACTCTCGAGTTCATCGTCACGGCGTTTCAGACCGATCGCGAGTTTGGCCGGGAAAGCACGAAAGCGCCACTCACGCTCGCGCGCCCGCCTCGCGCAAGAGCTCCTCCTGCCGGTTCGTGCGAAGGGCGCCAAGGAGCTCGTGGAGCTCGCCCTCCATCACGCGGTCGAGCTGGTGGAGCGTGAGGTTGATGCGGTGATCGGTGACTCGGTTCTGCGGGTAGTTGTACGTGCGAATCTTCTCGCTGCGCTCGCCCGAGCCGACCATGCCTCGGCGCTCGGCCGTCAGCGCCTCCTCCTGCTTTTGACGCTCGATCTCGAGCAGGCGGCTCTTCAGCACCTTCAGCGCGCGCGCCTTGTTTTTGTGCTGCGAACGCTCATCTTGGCACTTCACGATGAGGCCCGTGGGCTTGTGCCGAATCTGCACGGCGCTGTTCGTGGTGTTGACGCCCTGACCGCCCGGTCCCCCCGACGCGGCGATCGAGAACTCGAGATCCTGCTCGTCGATCGCGACCTCGACGTCGTCAGCCTCCGGCAGCACCGCCACCGTCGCGGTCGAGGTGTGGATGCGCCCCTGCGCCTCGGTCGCGGGCACGCGCTGCACGCGGTGAACGCCAGCTTCGAAGCGCAGGTGCGAGTAGACCTGGTCGCCGCTGAAGAGCGCGATCACCTCCTTGAAGCCGCCCGCAGAGGCGTCGCTCCTCGAGAGCACCTCGAGCTTCCAGCTGCGCGCCTCGGCGTACCGCGAGTACATGCGGAAGAGGTCCGCCGCAAACAGCGCCGCCTCCTCGCCTCCGGTGCCGGCGCGGATCTCGAGGATGGTGTTGCGCTCGTCGTTCGGATCCTTCGGCAGCAGCAGGAGCTCGAGCTCGGCCACGAGGGCATCGCGCTCGGCCTCGTGCGCGGCGAGCTCCTCCCGCGCGAGGTCGCGGAGCTCCGGATCGTCGAGCGCGGCCCGATCGTCATCGATGGAGCGAAGCGCGCGCCTGAAGCGAGCGTAAGCGGCCACCAGCGGCTCGAGGTCGGCCCGCTCTTTCGTGAGCGAGCGGAGGCGCGTCGGATCGGTGACGATCGCGGCGTCGCAGAGCATGCCCTCGAGCTCGTCGTGTCGGCGAGTCAGGCTCTCGAGCTTTTCGATGGGCAGCATGGCGGGCTTGTCGCCCACAGCCTACACGCCGAGGCTCCACGGCGCCTCGGGTCGCGCGCGGCCTCAGGCCTTC
>Ga0194129_10002914_pt1 | contig 24678 bp, 17 predicted proteins | sample TA2KigCa35mmetaG_FD_150862 | JGI IMG/M metagenome (GOLD analysis project Ga0194129, IMG submission 150862) | Freshwater microbial communities from Lake Tanganyika, Tanzania - TA2015038 Kigoma Deep Cast 35m | ecosystem: Environmental > Aquatic > Freshwater > Lake | place: Tanzania: Lake...
ACAGCGTCATCGTGCTTCCAAACCGGATTTGGTAGTTATCGCCGCCAACTCCTGCGGTTGCTGTCCAAAATATCTCGGTATTGAATTCGAAAGAATTAAGTTCTGGATTGATTAAAAAATCGGCGTAGGATATTGCTCCTGTGCTGCTTGTTTCTCCATTAATAAGCCGAAGTTGAACATTCGGGTCGGTTCCGGTAAATGGTTGCGCCGCCGCCGTTCCGCTTTTCGTAATTTTAGTATACCAGTTCGTAGCATTTAAACTTTCAAACGATTTTTCGATAAACGACATTGTATATTATGTATTCTATAGATAATAATACAAATACGAAGATTAAACTGTGCCGTATTCTTATCCTAAATGTATTTAGGATAAATATTTTTTTTATTAAATTATTGTATAACGCGCATAAAATGTTGAACAAATATTTAGTTGAATTCCTTGGAAGTGTATTCTTCCTTTATGTCATTATTGCTACCGGTAATGCTATCGCGATTGGTGCTGCTTTAGCCATTGCGATTATGCTTGGTGGACATATCTCTGGAGGACACTTCAATTCAGCAGTTACTGTGATGATGGCGGCTGCGGGCAAGATACCGATGTCTGATGCCCTCCCTTACATCTTGGCGCAGGTTGCCGGTGGTCTCGTTGCTCTTGAGCTTCACAAGAGAATTAAGTTCTAAATCATTTCCTTCATTTTATTTTGTATCATTGTCAAATCATGATTTTATTATGATACAAAATTATATAGTAATATAGTAGAAGCATATACATATAGAATGCATAGTATATCTAGTATAACACAGCAATATGCAAAACAACAGCAACAGCAAAAGCAAAAGCAAGAGAATAGAAATACTCAAAAAGGAGGAGCTGCTATGTTTGATTTTTTATCAAGTGACAATAAAAATAATGAAGTAACAGAAAACAATGCTGCAGTAAGTACAAAACTGGTAGCGCCTCCTGCTGAACAAGATAAAGGATTTTTAACAAAAGCTGGCGAAACATTAAAAGAAACATTTGGTTTAGGTAAATCCGAAAAAGAAGACGCATTATCTAAAGATAATAATTCTCCGAAACCTGAAACCGAGGAAGAAAATAAGAGTTTTTTCGGTTTTGGCTCGGATAAAACTGAAGAAGAGAAGGATGTCACAGCTCCTCCTGCAACTAATAATGAACCAAACCAAGAAGAAACAAAAAAGGATGACACAGGATTTTTTGGACTTAGTTTTGGTTCAAAATCGAAAGAAGAAACAGCGAATAAGACAACGAGTAATAGTGAAAGCGAAAGTGAGAGCGAAAGTGAGAGCGAAAGTGAGAGCGAAAGTGATTTTGAAAAAGAAGATAATGAGAATGGTTTCGAAATGATTATGAAAAAACTGCATGATAAGTATGATAAACTTAAGCAAGAACATGAAAATTTGAAATCTCAAATGGAAAATGAAAAGTCACAACAAGCTAATAAAGATAACAGTCAATTTTCTACATTGGTTGCTGCATTTTTTGCAGCGGAAGGTTCTTTAACACAACTTAAAAAGTCGCTTATAGAACATGCCAAAAATAACAGTTATTCACTTGTTGGCACTGGCCTTGACGCCGGTTCACCAAGTACACGTGTAGAAGAAGAACCAGTTCCAACCGAATCTCAAACTATATCTAATACAGAAACTATATCATCTAGTATGCCACAAAATGTAAGTGATACATCGATTAGTCAAGAAACAACTGAAAATGCTGAGGCCAACTTAGAACCAGCCGCAGCAGAAGTTTCAGAATCAGAAAACGGTTCTCAGAATTCTCTTTCCATGTCTTCTGATAGTGAAACATCTCAGTCAGAATCTGGTTCTGAAGTCAGCGACAGTGATAGTGAGGTTGAAAATGCAGCTAATGTTAATTCTATGTCTGTTCCTCAACCAGGTCAGGAAATTCAGTCCGCTGTACCGGAAATACCTGTAAATGAAAAACCAAACGAAACTATAAGCACTGGTCCGGCATTACCCGTAGTCGCACCCGCTCCCACAGCAGCACCACCTGCTGTAATCAATGGAGGACGAACACATTACGGACATTCTGTAAACAAACATCACAAAACGCATCGCCATCATAAACGACGCAATCGCCATCAAACCCTTCGCTCGAATAAAAAACAACAATAAAAAGCAACAATAATATCCAACAATGTCAATTTGTAGTATGTTGCGGTTTATTTATTATCACTACGTTAATTATTCGTAGTCATAATAAATATTCACTTTCTCTTTTTATAAAGCAATCTATAGAAAAGATACAAAACTATAGCGGTTATACCATAATAATATACCTGTGAAAATGTATCGCCACTAATATCAGATAAATCTTCTCCCGTACCTTCAGTATTATGTCTTTCGAGAATTGTTGAAAGTTGTTCCTTCAAGTGTTCGTATAGAGATACCCGATGCTCGCTATTATCACTACTATCTGAAACTACTCCAGAAATCGGGTGTTTATAAAATGACGATATTTCTGTATTATGTTTTTCAATGACGTCTCTCGCACTTATATTTTTAGAGGGTTCGTTACCGTTCAGTGTCGCACCACCTTTTCTTTCAAATGTATCAAACGTTAAGTCTGTTGTCGCAGAAGATTTTGTAATATCCATATTATAGCTCAAAGGACTGCGATGTGTAGTTTGATATGCCACGCCAGATGAACCAGCTAAACTTCCCATTTCATATATACCAATAGATTCGCCTTTTTCAGATACAAGCATATACTGCTGATTATATATATCTGTTGTTTTTTCTTTTATACTTGCGCGTTCTTTTACTTCGCGAGTATTTTTGTTCATACCATCGAAATTTTCACTATTTCTACACGGTTTTCCAGATGCAGGATTAACGCGACTAGGAAACATGCATGGGTTTAATTGCGTCATATCAATAAGCGCAACATGATGTGTCTCGCTGCTCTTAATATTGTCGTTATTCACAGTTTCTAGCGAAATTTTAGCACAATCTGGATATGTACCTGCTGTAAAACCATTAAATAACTGTACCGGGTTAAGCGCACTTAAATTCCCGAGAGCTCCCGGAATAAGACCGCGAAGGTTTTGAAACGTACGCCCATCTGCTCCGCTTGCAATAAATGGAATAGAACCATCTGGGATGTTGTTCACATATATCCATCTATCAACTAATTTCTTCTCCCCTTTGCGTTGTTCATCACGCTTGGCTTTCACTTCATTCAACGCATTTTTTGTTTTTATTGCCTGGTCCTCACTAATTTCGTTCGCTCCAAATTTATTCTCGACGTCTTCGTATGCCTTTTCCCATGCTTCGTCTTCATCGCGTTCTTTCTTCCATTTTTCAACTGTAGTTTCGCTACACTTTCCAGTAGTCTTCAAAAAGAATTTATTACCAAGTGGTTTTCCTGTTACGCTTGCATTTCCAGTTCCCGAAATAAGAACTTCAACATAAGATAGAAGTCCATCTACATTTGTCGCAAGAGCTCCGAGGGAAAACCCAGGTGACATTCCCATTTCAGATGGCTGTTTAATACTTTTCCAATAATCATAGGAAGGACCCAATAATGATGACATTTTGGTATTTTTATTATAACCCGAAAATATACTACTATGTACTGATTAGATTAAATTATTGTATTTACGATTACATCGTTATTTTTACTTGTCCTCCAGGTGAAAGAGATTTATTCAAGTCTTCGATTTGTTTTCCTAATTCCTGTAATTTTTGAGATGTTTGTTTTATTTCTTCTGTTTGGTCTTTCACTGCATTAACATATTTTGACAAGTCTCTTATTTTTCCTTTTAGTGCAACATAATCACTACAGTCAGTCGCGCATGGTGTATTCTTTTTCTTTTCGGCACTTTCCGTATCGGCGCTAACAAATTCACCTGTTTTTGTCGTTACTTTACCGTCTTTTGATGTCGTTGTCTTCGTTGTCGTCATTCCTTCAATCGCTTTTCGAAAAATCGATGCATCTGTTTCATTATACTTATAGTCATAACAAAAATTGTCATCGTCTTGTGATATGGTAGTTATCATATATTTATCTCTCAATTCCGAAATAGGAACAAATAAATGCTTCCAAAATGAATGGTCTAGTATTTTATCATAATTGAATAGAAGTAAAATAAATAATCCAGAAATAATCAATACAAATGCGACAATAAATGCTTTATATTTTAATATAGGGTGTGTTTCGGTATCATTTACAAACTGTGATACATTTGACCTAAATATTTCATTACGGTCGGTTTCATCTACGTGGATGAATGCGTTATATCTCATCGTATGCGATTTACATTTTATTCTTATTATTATTTTGATTTTTCAATTAATCTCTGAACATTTTTTTGCATATTTTCAATGACTTTATGTTGATACTTAATGGTATCGTTATTCGTTTGAATATCTTTTTGAAGTTTAGCTGCATTTTCAATCAATCCAGTTAATTTTGTACGTAACGCCTCTACTGCATTACAATCTTTGGGGCAACTTTCTTCACTATTGGTGTCGGTATTTGCGGATGATAATTTGTCGCCTTTTGTATCTTTATTCTCCATTCCCTCGCGTCCATGTGGATTACCTGGACCACCACCCTCATGCCGTAATCGCATATTCTCTCGAACATTTAGATATACATCTTTGACGACATTCCGAAGCGTAATATCTAATATTGCAATTACGACACCGATTAGAAGTAATATTGTAAAGTTCGAGAGATTTTTTGTATAAAATTCAATATATTCCAACATTATCTAAATTAATCTTATATACTTGATATATACGAATACATAAAATGAGCAAAAATTTTGTTTCATGGCCACTTAATTTTAGAACGTTGAAGGTTGCAATTCGTTCTACAAAACAATCAACAACACGAAGTGTGTATCCAGGTTTCACTCGTCCAGCAGAAAATGGACCGGCAAGTTACGGTAATCCATTAAATGATTTTGGCCGGGATACAAAATGCTGCGAATTTCCACAAACGAAAGATATTATTAAACGGTCAAGGTTCAATCCAAGACCAATTAAGCACTGGCGCAAAAGCTTAATGCCTTCATCTACAAATAAGTCTCGCCCTACAATCGGGTTTATTGACCGTCCTGGAGGCATTGTTTTTAGAGGAACTGCTTGTGGTTGCGACTCTCGAGTTGCATCAAAACAAAACTATATCATTGAGGATATTCAGCGCCCGTTTCTTCGCGAATGTATGCCAGATAATATAATTCAGAACCCAGGATACAAGCAGATTGGCGTACCCGGCCAGCCTGGTTCATATCAAATAAACACCGGTATTTATGAAACGAAAAATCTCTCATTTAATCCCAAAAAGCGCATCATTCGCAGCGGAAATACGAATGTTAGTCGCGCCTATCACACGAATACTGCATCTTATCTTCAGGCACGATGCCGAACGTACCAACAACAACAAACATTTTCGAAGATGTCAGGAACTCCTAACCAGTATATTCTTCCGGATGGAACACCAGTAAATCCCAGCGATTCAAAAACAGGGTCACAGGTTTATTATTCTACAAATTGCGGTAATTCAGAGAGAATATACCCAGACGCAGCCGACCGCGCCAAATGCCGAGCAACTGTAATTCATAAACCAAATAATGCAAAGTATGGCACTCAAGGTGCGGTTAGCGCTGGAACACGCCTCGAGAGATTGAAATTAGAAACGATTACTAAAAATGGTGCATCGTTTAAGAGTGCATATGGTGTCGCGGCAGGAAATGCCGGAAGGTATCATGGTGACACAGGGGCACCATATTTCATTAAGAGTAAGATATTCAAACCTGATTGCAATCTGTATAACCGAGCTGTAAAAAGGCCGCATTTGAAGTGCTAAGGTAATCTAAGTTATAGAGCAAAAAAACAAAAGATAACCAAATAGAATTTATCACGAATATATATCATTATTATATATATTCGTGTAATGAAAACACGTAATTATCACCGACGTCATACTATCAATAGGCATCATCAATACACTCGACGTAATAAAAATGACAATTATCTTCGAAAAAATAACTTCTATTTATGGGCAAACCAAAAATGGATAAATGAAGTACCGAAAACATTACCAAAAGAATTAAAATACATACGACCTTTAGACAATTTCAAATTAATTCAAGATGAAATGTATCGAAATACACTTACAATGGTGCGTGAATATACGCGTAACAGTAAAACAAACAATACAATGGTTCAACAAATGAAAAATATTATTTCGTCGTTTCGGGATTTAAACACGGAACCAATACTTCGTCATATTTCCGGGTTTTGCAAGCTGTATAATGACCTTGTGAGGGAAAACAATATCTATAAATTTTTGGGAATATTCAATCAAAATGAAATGATAAAGTGGTCACTTCCAGTTGTATGGGATATATACCCGGATAATTATACACCAGGTAAATTAACTGCACATATCGGGTCTCCTTCATTATCTTTATATGATTACAGGTTTTATTTGAGCGATACGATTATTGAAAAAAATATGAAAAGAGTAAGACTAAATACGAGTAATACTACTGTTATCCGAGAAGAAGAACGCTCCCAAGTAGGCGGGCACAACACAAGCCATAGTTCAATGGCTTCCGATACGGCATCAAGTGATGATGGTCCAGAGATGAAAACTATAGAATATATAAAGTATAAAAAACGTATAACGAATGCATTTACGCGCTTCATACATGATGTATTTACCAAATGTCTAGGTAAAGATTACGAGGATACACATAATATCAAAGTACAGGACGTTTATGACATTGAATGTCAAATTCTCTCATGCATGAATGTGTTAGACCAACGGTTTGATGATAGTTATGCAAATATATATCAATCTGCAAAACAGAGAGATAAGCCACCACATCTCTCTAGTATGCAATTCAAAAAGAATAATCATCGACATTGTGATTGTGATGGCGGAAACCAAGAAGAAAACGATGATATACAAAAACGCCTGAAATTACCTCACTATGTTCATAATATCCGTGGTGCAACACGAATTCTCACACGAGACTCTATGCATCTTACAGGAATTGATTGGCGAGAGATGGGAAAATGGATTGGTTATAAAGATGATACATTACCTCCATATTTTATAGCGAGCCAGGTGGGATATTTATATGCAATCATGGCGCTCTTAAAGAAAGAATGGGCGTCAGATAGGTGGAAGAGTTACTGGTATTTCATGTATTTCCGCCAACTTATATGTTTTCATGATAAGTGGCGAGAGATTTACTTGGATTTCAATGATACGCTTATTCGTGGAAAAGAAACACACTTTCCAAGAGAATACTTTCCTATTATTGGACTTGCATATGCATTCCCCAAAACAATGACCGACGAATTCACAAAACGATATAAGAATGAAGAAATGATTTCGAAGGTTCGAGAGATTGGAAATACGATATTAGAATGTTATAAAGAACGCATCGAGAGAAATGAGTGGATGTCGGCATATACGAAGAAAGGTGCTCTTAAAAAGTTGAATACACTAAAATTTCGTATTGGTGATGCAAATCTCTCTGCACCCGACCCATTAGATCTAGAATATGACCCCAAGGACGCGTGGGGTAACTTATTAAAGCGTAGCGTCCAGCGAACCGAATACATCGCAAAGTATCATAATCTCTCAACAAATAGCGATAAACATCTCACATCAGAAGACCTCGATTCTGTAAATTGGGGAACGATGAAACTTGTAGGGTATCAATCATTTGTTGTAAATGCATATTATACTCCGACTACAAATAGTATATATATACCGACTGCTTATATGCATAGTATGAACGTACAGTTTGGTCGGGGTTATGAGTATGACCTTGCATCTGTTGGATTTACATTTGGACATGAAATCTCTCACGCTCTTCATGTGAATTCGCGGATTTTTAATTATAAAGGTATTATCAAAAACTGGTGGAGCAAGGAAGACACTTCAATATATGAACGCAAGATTGCTGCTATACGACGACAATACGAAGAAATCTCTCGGAGAGATGGATTTGTAATTGATGGCAATCTATCACTTTCTGAAAATCTCGCAGATGTGACAGGTCTTGCTGTATGTGAGGATGCGTTAAATAAGTATCATAATGATATAATATATGAAGGCATACGTGATATTACACGCGACGATCATGTAAGAGTAAATTCATTCCTGAATTTTTATACGTATTACGCAATACAGAACCGTCAATATGCAAACTTTCGTGAAATTCTTGTACAGATACTAACGAACCCGCATTTGAACTTAAAGATACGCACAAATGTACCGCTTATGCGAAGTAAGACCTTTCGTGATATCATTGAAATAACAAAAAGTGATAAAATGTATAATGACGATTTTGACGTTGTATTTTAGGCATCTTTTTATGAAAATAAAATAGGTATAAAAAATCTACTTTATTGTATCTTATTGTAATAAATGGGGACAACAATTTCTATGGATGTAAGCGGGACATGTACTACGACTGACGCGAGTTCGTCGCCATTATTACTGCCAATGCTAACACCACCACCGTGTCTTCATGAACCTAAATCTTTTGAAGACAAATTACGGCTCGAAACATTATTAATACCGGAGGACCTTGCCGATATTCATATTGAGCATCCTGCAATTTCTCTTGAAGCTAAACATGAAGATATTAATGCTACTTCTGCAAGCGCCGATACATTAGCAGATAATACGCGATACGGCAAGGGAAAACACTGGAAACGTAACTTGAAGAAAAAACAAAATGCACAGAGTGCAAATACCGCTCCGATGCAAACGGAACGAACGCTAGAACAACGGCGCGAACAAGTACGCCCTATTATTGACAAACTCACTGAATTACAAATGAATATTTCTTATCCGGCGATACGCGAGTTATACAAGCAACTCAATCATTTTGTGAAAACAGGCGATGACGCAAAGTTCAAAATCCCTTTCCCGGAATTCTCTCGTAGAATAAAAGGCGAACTATCAAATGCGCCGTATATTCCATGTTGGGTGAAATTAGAGATAGAGTAAATCGACCGAAAAGAAAAAAAAATGAGACTAACTTTTTACAAAAAAAATAAATTATTATATAAATAAGTTACATGGCAGAAACACTTCAGGTAACATACGATGATAAATCCAAATCTTATAAAATAATAAACAATATCCACGGGCAACCGCCCAAATTATGTTTAGAATATAATTTCATTGAAGACGAAGAAGACGGTGACACTGTATTGTATATTTCAAAAACGTTTAAGTGTAGCGACAGCAAGACACTCACTCGCGATTTGATAAAAATGATTGAACACATGGCAAAAACCAATCCGCATGAACCTTGGACACGCGTCAAATACATAAAATTAGAGGATGGCTCATCCATAAATGTATGTGCTCGACAAAATAGCAGTAGTATGAACATTGATTTGCGATATTTAAAAATCTTAACGACAGGTGAGTCATGGTATAATTCATTTGGTTATAAATCAGTAAATCATGAGGCTGATGTGGCATATAATGCAGGTATCATAAATCAACCCATGCAGTCGTTATTAGAAAAATTGTATGACAGCGACGGTATACAAGAATTCAAAGATATATTTCCTGAGTTGTCAACCGAGTTGACGGTCCAGCAATATGTTACAGCGATGTTGAAGGAGGTTCCAAGAGCTGGAACTATAAACTGCACAGAAGATCAGGAAAATAAAGTGGAGTTATTATCCACTTTAGTTCATATAATGGTTAAAAATGAGATGTTACGATACGATGTTAGATTACGGAAAAAAGTTGAACGTGCTCCCACGGCTGGAGGTGGCGCAAAAAGAACCATGCGAAAATCACGCAGAAAAACAAGAACTCGCAAATGCATAAACGCAAAACGGCATAAAATGCACTGCACAAAATCAAACCATTGGAACAAGCACATGAAAAAAAACCATAAATAAAATATTGTTTATTATGTCAGTTATTCTAAACCATAAACTACTTTGTATCGTTTTTATTATTGTTGGTGTAATAATACTAAAATACAATATTGTCATCAATCCATTTTTTGATGCGAATATTCACTGGTTCAAGTATTTTATTAAGACCATCAACGTAATTTATATAATATTGCGTGTCATTTTGAATTTTAACGAGTGTATGATAAATAATCGTATAATCCTCTTGAGAATACAAATCCGTAATTTTAATGAATATTAAATCGATATTTGTATCGGCTAAACTGTCAATCGGTATGCTTCCAGTGACACCTGCGGAAGAATTTAGTGGACGCAATGGAGGTGATGACGATGAACTAGTAATTCGTTTTGGAAATTGGCAAGGTAAATCTTCATTCTCATCGTCCACCCCGGCACAACCTCCAACTCCAACACCGCTTACAGTATTTGTAACATGTTCTGACTTATCTACTCCTAGCCTTCGTATTAATTCAGGATTATCCAACATACCTTTATACATTTGAAGGGTGTGCAAAATATGGATTTTATCAGTCTGATTATATGTCCGAGTAAGGTTATTAATTCCTGTCTTCGCAAGCTCGTTCAATAATGTGAATAATGCAGCATTCTCTCCACCCCCCCCTGCAAGGACGGTTTTATAGAACTTGTTGAACCTAGAGAAAACATTATATAAGTAAAACACATCCTCTTTTTTATCATTATTATACCAACGACGTACATTCTGCGTATAACCCGGCGCTTGAACCGTTAATATATTATTATGTATTGCCAGTTTACTCCCAATAGGATAGAATGCAAGAAAACCAATTTGGAGTAATGCTTGAAGTGGTTCTAAAATCGTCTCAAATCGTTCTCTCGGTTTTTTTAATTGACCTGCTATAAATTGTAATGTACTTTGCATTCTTACTATATTATCATACATTTGATATATATTTAGACCGTTTTATGTTGTAATTATATTCTAGGTGATATTCCTATTCTATGTTGGATTACTATTGATATTTGTCTGCTGGAGTGACTTGTGAAGAAAAATATTGGTAGATTGAATACATGAATGATGAGCATTATGAGGTATTTCGTATTTCTCACACCAGGAAATACACTTACTTACATTTGTACGCTTATATTGCTCCAATTTTTCCGAATTTCTATGATTTGTAATGATTGACAACGTAGATGTGATATTCTCGATTTGTTGAAAACTTACCATTGCATTCATTTCTTCAATTCGGTTTAAAAAATATAAATCATGATCAAATGGAAGTAAGGATGTCAATACATTTTGTTCATCATCATCAATATGACTACACATAGTATTATCCTTATCCGTATCAATCATCGTATTACTCGTTGGTTCAATTGATTTTAATATCAAAGGGAATACGGATGCAAACTGTTGTATTATTTGTGTAGAGTCTGATATCTTAAATCCTTGGCAAACCACATATTTTTCAGAATTTGCAATACGACTTGTATATGGCTTCATAATGCTTACATGGTTGTAATAATAACTCAGTATATACAATATATCTACTGTTGATTTATGAAATACGTCAAAAATTTTTAGGATAAATGAACCTCCTTGCTTTTGCATAGAGAGTGCATAAAATACCTCGCATAATATTAATTGCGTCGCCATGCACTCTTGCTGATTAAAATCCACTGAAAAATCAAACCCTCCATCTGCAGTGACAATATTCATTTTATTTTTGTATTTTTCAGCACAATACAAAAAATTGTCTAATGATATCAAATTGCCAGTTTTATCTGCACCATTCTCAATGATAACATTAGGATGATTTTCAAGAAAAGCCCGTGTTTTTTTCCATCCCGGACATATCGGGTCGTCATTCACTAATGTCATTCCATAGTAACGGTCGTTACCATATATAGGAGTTGTAGTCGTGCGTATACTTTCCTTTTGACTATCAAAAATACGACGAGACACTTTCAAGTATTCTTGTTCTTTCATATATTCATCATGAAATTCGGTATTACGTTTAAGAATATGTATGGGTGATACTGGGGAAACGCCGTCATATGTTGCTTCGATTGTCGTATTCGATATCCCATCATTTGCGCATATGTGACGTTGATAATCCAACCCTCTCAAATACGCAACTGCTTCTATAAAACCACCAGGCCCTTCAGCAAGATGAAACGTTTTTATTCCAATTTTGCAATCAGGTTTTTGAGAAATCGTGTCATGATACTGTGACATAATATTATTATTTTTCATAATTTCAATCATCTTATAAAAAGAACGCGAAAGTGGACGTAACTTACTTATATTTGTTTTATTTCCAGTAATATTTGAATGGATATATTCATATGGGTTTGTGAATTTTTTAATATTATCCCATGTATCTTGATACTTTTCGATTTGTTGTTTGATGTCACATAAATGTGCATAAATCGATGAGGAAATATAGACATCATTTTCAGTACGTTGTGTTACCTTGAGTTCAAGCGGCACATAATCATTATTTGTACTAATTACAACATCGACTTGAGGTAATAAAAAATAATTATAATATGACATATTTGGGCCATTATTTTGTTTCTGCGTTTCTGCATTAATTTCACATTCCTGGCCTTTTGTTCCGTTTTGTATTAATGATGGTAATACAGGTTTAAAACAATTCTTGGGTGATTTTTTAAACATGTATGTCGATTATATATATTCGTAAAATGTTTATAAGTCCGTTTTCTTTTTGGTTTGACGTTTGGTTTTGGGTTTAGCCGCTTCTGCTCCAGTATCTTGAGCAAGTATTTGAGTTTCAACATCAGGAATGGGTGCTTTCTTTGTTCGTTTTTTTATTTTTTTCTCCAATTGTTCAATCGGAGCAGATGGCACTTCCGGTTCTTCATCCGCTGAAGGAATTGGGGCCGCAGATATTGCCGCCCCTCCTGCTCCAGATACACCCGATGCTTTTAATGTTGTAACTTTTTTCAGCTTTGGTTTATTCTTCTGAGTAGTGGCACTTGCAGTGTTCTTAGTTTCTCCAATTTCTGACGCTGATATTGCAGTTACATTTTCACTTTGTCGTTCTACAATATTCGCAGCAATTGCAGGCTTAGATGCAACATCAATCGGTCGCGATGCTTTTGCGATTTTTTCAAGTGCAAGATGTTCCATCGCTTCGTCGGTCATATCAGATGACGACATACGCTGCTGTTCTTCTTGTAATCCTGCATAACTCAAGAAACTATTTTTCAATTGCTTCGCGTTAATCTTTCTGTTCTTTCGAAAAATGAAATAACGATTATAGAATGATACTTGCTTTTCTTCGTGGCTCATATACAATGCAGAACCATATTCTTGATGGCATCTTCGTTCCCAACCACCAGTTTCATCCTGTTTCTTCTTGCACTCAATTTCCATTTCATGATACATTGTTTCAAATGTAGCGGTTCCATCAGGCAAGGCTAACGCGAGGGTTGTAGCTGATTCTTCTGGCGTTACAAGGTCAAATCCGTAATTTTCAAGAAGCTGCGTCAAATAATCAAAATTCACAAGATATTCGCGTGTGAGCTTATTGATTGAATCTTGAAAGACCTCAATTTCATATCCGATACTACTGCTATTAGGTTGAAACTCGGTTTGGTGATATTTCTTGCGGACTGACCACATTTTTTGTGGGTCAGATGATGAAGATGTGTTTGATGTCGCAGATATAACACTTAATTCAGACCCATTATCAAGTCGCGACAAGGCCTGGAATATACGCGCCCCATCAAAACATGTTCCGATGAAATAACCACCGAGTTTTGTACATTCGGACACATTTTGAAGGAATGTATGTACCTTGATAATATTTTCAAAGAAGTAGTGGATTGCAAACTGAACCGAGCATATATCAAAACCCTCGGCACCACGACCGTAATGTGGATAAACCCCACGACCCAGAATACTCGCATCCTTTGCACCTTCACCGAAAATAGCTCGTGTAATAAGTCGATACCTTTCGCTAATCGCCGCCTGGCCACTTTGTATTTCTTTACTACTGTCACCATGAATGAATATTGCATCAGGAATGTTGTGCTTCTTTTTCTTTATATCTAGATAACGGGCACAAACACCATCAAACTTATGTTCAAGATTATCCTTTGAATAATCAATGCCGAATACAAATCCAAGTTTTGCTGCAATCCATTTCGGTAAATCACCCCCCTTTCCAACTGCAAGGTCGATAAGTGAATTACCAGGACGTGCAACACTCATGATTAGTTTACGCTTTACGTATAAATTATGGAAATCGCGCATTCCTTTTGTGAGCGTGCGAACCTTTGTTCCGCGGCCGATATCAATACCCCCACTATTACCGCTACCCGAATCCGCATGGTTATAATAAATATCATCACTGACAAGTTCGCCAGGAATTTCTTCTCCAGTCATCAACATTTCTGGTGTTATTGGATTATGGATAGAATGCCAGTTATTATTTGCAACGTGATACGCATTTCCGTAGTTTTTCCCGCCACTTCGATATTCTGCAGTTTTATCGTGACGAACACGCAAAGGCAACCAACGCCAATTCACAGGTTGAGATGGGTCGTAACTAAATTCAACAATTGTTTCATCCTGAATAATATCGTTTTCAACTGTCATCATTTGGCTAACTCCAGCTTCATCTGGTCTCAACATAATATTGCAAATATGTGCGTCATTGTCGTAGGGATATGTCGGATAAAATGGCGCAGGCTTATACGTGTCACCTCCATCTACTACACTATGTGTACCAGTCGTACCTGTACCCTCAATAACTGCAACACACGGGTTCAAGTGACCATGCTTTCTCTCATCATATCCAACACGTAATATCAACGTTTTATATTGTTGAATTTGAACACAACGCGACATATCCATTCCAGATTTAAATATATTACTGACAATGTCTTCTTTGTCATCGCCTTTTTTAGTGGTAACGAGAAAATCAATGGTATTCATATTCGCAGGTTTCCATTTAAATGAATAATCCCATGTAGATTTGTATAATGGTCCCGCCACTGTATCGTCATTACGCACAGTGCTACCTACGCCTAAATCAATCGGAGTAAATATAAGTCCATCCGTATGATATTCAAACTGGTGCTCAGCGCATTTACGTAGAATGATAGAACAGCAATCAAAGATTGTTTTACCGTACAATAGCGAACTTCCAATTTCAAAATTTTTGGTTTCAACGCGAATTGGTGGCAATGAGTCGGCTCCACCTGAAATACATTTTAGATGTAGATTTTTAACGAGTGTTTCTAATAGTGGTAATCTAAAATTCGAAAGAACTTCATCGTCGTTCGTTGGATAAAACATTCGCGAACGAACATCGGCTTTATGAACGAAATAGACATCAAAAGCCAGGAATAAGTTAATGAAAGCCCCGTTTTTGTTATGAAGGATATGCTCTCCGTCAATTAGTGTATTGTGTAATTTCGTATTCAAGCTTACTGCTCCAGTGAATTGAAAGTTCATATTCGTATCGATGAGATAGACATGACCAGTTTTCGGTGCAATGAACAAAAGCTTTCGATGTCCATCCGCTTTTTCTGTAACTGAGTAATTCATGCGAATATTCGGGACTTTTGAATCCGGGTCGATAGGTCGAATATTTTGCATTTGAAGCGTATAAGAACACGGCCCAATGAAATGTTTTGGACGAAGTTGAATACTGCTTCGAGATGTTCCGAACTCTCGCTCTCTCTCACGCCGTTGCTTTTCTTTCTCACGAACCCGTTCGATATCTGCTGCTGCTGCTGTGTCGTCACCGCCACGTGCTCTGTCAATATCGCTATCATCTTCATCATCACTGTCTGTATCTTGCTTTTCATCTGGATATAATAGTTCATAATACCGGCGTTGAACTCCGCGTATATCAGACAAAGACACTGGATAATTTGTTCCTTGAAATCCAGACATGACAATCTTAATCATCTTACGTAAATTGTCTAATAAATGTTTTGGATGATTGAATGTGGTTCCTGGACCAACAAGGTCATTGACAACTTCTATTTCGATTTCATATCGTATCGGGCTTTCAAGAACCCTCGCCGCTTCAAAAGTTGATGCAGAAATGTATCCGGTTTGGTCTTTATGCGACTCCTTTACAACGCTCATATCGATATGAAATGGAAAATCCGGATGCTTTAATGTACTTCGGTTGATATAACGAAACGTCTTTTTATTGTCATTCCATGTTTTTAATATTGACCTTGCAAGTGTTGATGTATTTGCGATACGCTTTTCGCGTTCATAGCTTACTTTGAAATTGAAATCATCAAATATAACAGGATGTATTGTTGCCCCAGGTCCGGAACCGGTTCCACTAGTCCTGTCATCTTGATCGAATTCGCCTCCGCCTCCACTAGTTTTTGCATACATTTTCTGTGTAAAGAGAACATGTTTTTCATCAGGCGTATTCGTTTTACAGTAATTCTGCACTTGATTTATGCCATGAATTTCTGCTCGTATCAGAGAGAGTTTGGTATGTCCGGTTTTCTGGTCAACGAACTCGTTTTGTATTTTCAGCGAATATGCGTTCTTTTTCGTAAATGAAAACCCCGCCGAAATCAATTTTTGAAGAACACCGTCAAAATGGTCTCTCGTGGTTGGTTGATTTCCTCTTGTTCCAAATCGAATTTCTAATTCCGGAATACCATCGGTCTTGTCAATTATACCTTCTAAATAATGTTTTACAATATTTGAGAACTCTGATTGCTTCGCAGATAGAGACAATGAGCCTTCACCGCGATTTCTCGGCATTATATATATGAATAGGATATATTATTTATACATTAATTCATATATATAGTTCAATTTTATACACATCGACAAATTGCCTCATATAGCTCTGGTTTAGTTTTACGTTTTTCAGATGACATAGAACCAAACTTTCCTGGAGTGACATTTACAATAGGTAAATTCAGTTTCTGTGAAATGTCGACCAGGTCTTGTAACTTATATGCAGACATTGGCCGGACCGGTGCACATATGCTTTCCATATGCCAATAATTTTTTCGAATATAAACAAGATATTCCAATACTTTTTGTTTTGGCGCAATATATAATACAAATTTTCCTTTTATTTTTTCAATTATAAATGGTCCAGAACTGCCACTTCCAACATTCACTCCATTGTTTATTTCATAGAACTTTCGGTCTTGAACAATACATAACGAAATTGATTTACAAATAGCAATGGCGTGAAGCGTTTCCAATGTAATAAATGGTTTATGTACCAGACTTTCTTCCACACTACATAACTTGATTTTATTAGCTCTTAATTTTGTTTTGTTAGATCTGAATAATTCTATAAGTTCGAATTTGAAATGATTTGATTCCACAAAGTAATTTTCTACCGTTTCGAACTTTTCTATATTGTATAGCATGATATATGCAGACCATAAAACCGTATCCGTGACGTCAGTCGACATTGTATAAGCATATTGCTTCATAGTGTCACAATCAAACTGAATTGATGTATCATGTTCTGATGACGACGATGTAATACTACTGCTTTCGCTAGTATTATCATTTTCGCCACCTCCGTCGCCGTTATCATATGTATTGCAGTCATCGCCCGTATCATCGAATATCTCATTAGTATTCTCTTGAATAATATTATCGTTAACACTACTGTTGTTCTCAAATAATGGTTCAGGTAAAACTACCTTTGAAGGTGGTTCTATATACGCAGCTTGCTCTTTTTTCCGTGTATTCTTTATTTCATAACAAACTATATCTCCACCAAAGATATTTTCAGGTGTGAATGAAAAAGAATTGTAGAGACAAGGAATTATACCTGTCATCGTGATGTTAATATTATATCACTAATTATCTTTATGCGTTTTATTCTCGAAAAACTCCTTTGTCAAACTCTGCTTCTGTTCTTCAATCTCGTTCAAATGTTTCTCTTGATTGATAACATACTTCATATAATCATACAACTGTTGTAATAATTCATTGTTTAGCTTTGAAATATTTACAAACACACCATTTTTATTTTCGTTGATTTGAGTATGCTTTGAATGTAAAATGCGTAGAATTTCAATCTGATGAACAACTGGCATATTTTCGATACCATCCTTTAATGACATTAAATAATTGGTTTTCGTTTCTACATGTTGTGCAATCGTTTGTATTTCATTCATAGCAGAGAGACTAGCAATTGCGGTTGTAGAATTATTCATTGAATTAGAAGAATAATAAGAAGCTGATTGTAACACAGACATTTACATAACATAATAACTATACTTTATACTCTTTCCTTAGAACTCATCGATATTCCACATTATTTATTGATATTCTTTTCGGCGTCCATTAACATCGCGATAATTGTAATATGGGTATCGTGTAATACAAACCGGCGTCCAATAATATTTACAGTCAAAATGTCGCCTTCTTCAATTCGAGAGAATAACTCTCTCGAAGATAAGTGCATGTCTCGAGAAAGAAACACCTCAATTGGAGAAACATGACCTTGTTCTAAATATCTTGCACCAGCACGAATACCTGCTTGCGTTATTGTCTTTGCCACACATTTAATAGTAACATTTTCATCTGGAAAACAAATGAGGCAATTCGCCGTTACATCAAATAGTATATTCGCAGCAGATAGTGTGCCACCCGAATGAGAACAAATCGAAATCGAATTGGGACATATATACCCTTCGATTGAACACTGCCCTTCCACAGATTTTGCAAGTTCAGACCTGAGTAGCTGCTCTATATTCGTATTTTTGGTGATTTTATAAAATGGAACCGTTATAGTTCGTTTGACTTGGCGTTGTACAAATAAGTCAGGGTCACAGTATGGTTTTATTATGCTGTTTTCCTGTAATATTTTTTCTGGTGAAGGCGAATGCGAATGCGAGGGCGAGGGCGAATGCGATGATGTTGCGGGTATCGGTGGTAACAATAAAACAGTCGTATTGTTGCCATTGTTTATATCATTCATTTTTTCAGACACACCTTCTCCCATAGTATGGATTTTTTTACCCCTTGGGCGTATCATTTTCGTCGTTCGTTTCATAATTGGTGACGCAGTTGCCGAAGCCATTATGAATGACGATAAATATATGATTTCTAGAATTATATTTATATCTGTATCAATTTTATTTTCATTCAAATATAATCACAATCAATTATGGAATATTGTTCCGCTGCATCATTCACCATCGAATTGACAATCCGCAACGGTTTACCGCATCCAAATATTAAACCATTTTTCACAAATGCGTCACATTCATCCTTACTTGCATGTGGGTTTATTGGCTGTAAAGTAGCTTTATAGACACCATGTCGCAATATACGACAATTGAATTCCGTATGTGAAATTACAAATGGTTCTTGGCAATGTATGCAAATAAATACATAGTCTATATTTGACATGTTCAAATTATGTTAATGATATAAATATAAGATAATATAAAACATCTAATCATGAATATAATATTTAATTCTCAAACCAATTCACCAATAACAGATATTGTTTCGTCACCAATCTCAAATCGTTGGCCAATAACCCTGACCCGAATTTCTTCTTCTTCTTGCAATTGTGTAAAATCGGCACGGTCATAATGATGGTCTCTTGCAATAAATACAGTAAGTGGTGATTTCGGTTCATTAAGTGTTGCGCGAATTCCGGCAAGAGTTATATTTTTAATGATGCATGAAAATACAACACCTTCAACAAGCGAACACGAGTCGCATTCATAAACGACTTCAAATATTGCATTCTTACCGTAAATATACCCATTCGAATATGTCAGTATCTTTACGCTTCCTGGTCTAATAAATCCTTCTGCCATACACCTTCCTTCCACAATTTTCGATAGAATATGCTCTAATGTATCTTTTATATTACGACCAATAATTCGAAAAGGTATTTCTAATTTACGTGTTAATAATATCGTAGTATATATCCCTAATTTGGGCGCAGACTGGACAACCTTACTAGATGATGCAAACCTAGAAATATTTGCGCTTCCGGTAACGTTTCTATTCATTATTTATTATTATTCGTCTAGTCTTGTAATATAGCAACATACTTTATTTCTATATATGATATCCTTCAATGTCGCATAATAATGCTTCACATGGTGTAAAAAACCATTTACGACCATTGATACTTTTCCTATCGAATATCCTCAATATAAATTCCTGAAATACACATAATTCGCGTTGGGTTCGTTGTTTTGTATTTTCAGTTGTAAGTATATATTCATCACCTTGGGTTTCTGGGTTCATAGATAATACTGTATTAATAACCGATATTGCATCTGATTTTCCAGACTGGTCGCACCGTGCACCTTTATCACGTTTCTTTGACATGATTTTTACCTTGAATACAAGATATTCCATTTTGAATAACGATATAAATCCGACAATCATATTCATTTGTCTAATTTGTTCGGTTTGCACTTTATCTAAAATGGGTTTAAATTCTCGTAAATCTTCAGGTTCCGCAATTGACCATTCGTGTGTTTCGTAACGTAAAACTATTAATTCGTACAGATTTTTCTTATTCTTATTGAATAAGAGCATACCTTTATCTTCTAAATTTTTCGCAGCAGCACCAGAAGCAGCAGTAGCTGCAACGGCCCTTCGTCCAATTAATGGACGGTGTAAAACTTGTTGCGAGTAATATTTTAATAACATCCTTTCAAAATGTGGTAATCTTTGAAGTCGCATAACATCCCCTCCAGTAGCACCTTGTTGAATATCGACTGTCATTGAACTATCATTTTTATGATACAAATAGTTCAATAACGTCATGCTATCTTCGAATGATAAATGTTCTAATAAATGCGCAATAATATGTTCATGTAATTCTTCAATTGATGTCCCAAATTCTTGACTATTAGTAATTTGACGAATAACCTTTCCGCAGTAATAATACATTTCATCTTGTTCTTTTGTTGGCTTATCATACACAGTATTGCATGTATCGAAACGATTTGATAGGGTGATTATAATATTTTCTGCAAGTGTTTCCGTATTCATTGAGTTACCGGAAAAAGATGAACCAGTTGTAACAGGAGCAGCAGATGCAACTGCCACATCATCTGTTTCAATAGGTGGTTCATCTACTGCGACCTTAGAATTCGTAGTTAAAATATCTACAACTTGCTTATTCGGTACAATATTACCGGTGCCTGGTACCGAAGACTTCGGAATAATGCCTAAATAGTCTTCAGTTATATTTTCTGGCAGAGGATATTGTATCGCAGTATGTTTGTAAGGAACTGGTGTACTACGTTCATATATACTAATTCGTGTATCCGTGAGTTCAATTGGCTGAAATAGATAATAATCTCCAACATTGATAATGCGTCCAAGACGCCCATATTTATCATTTACATATTCGTTTGTATCAGTGACCATTTGAGTAAGTGCGAGATTAATCTGTGCAATAGGGTATTGTCTAACAGCATTTACACGCGCAATAATTCCATTACTTCCTGTTTTTTTATAAAAAAACGCTTCCTTGTACAATTCTCGTATTTTGTGTATGATTTTATCTAAGTTCATCGACATGAACTTCTCGTTAAATGTATTAAGTAACACATCGCTGCGTGCGCGTTGTCCTTCTTGTGCTGATGCAGCCTTTCCGCCGCGTTCACTTTCTCCTTCGCTATCACTGTCGTCGTCAATCCCGTATAAATCTGTTTGTTCTTGTATTGGTCGTCCATTCGAAAATGTTGGACGACACACATATTCACAACGTTCCATGTAATCACATAACGCAGAATATGGACGTGCGCCAACTTGATAGTTTATTTGTTTGCGCGATGATAGAGTTTGTTGAACCACCTGATTTAAATGCGCCGCTGTTTGTGTATTATGTTGAATATTTAAAAGACAATCCACTGCCGATGTGCGAAGTACGCGAGATACTACACCAATTTTCACTGCTTTGAATTCAGATAAACGATATAAGTAAAGGTCAATCGCCTCAATATTTGGATTTGTAAGTATACTTCCATATAGATAAAGCTCAACATTCCGCTGAGAGAATGGAAGACGTTTATGGCTACAATTGCGGATAGCACGACCGATAATCTGTTCCAGTAGGTTCATATTATACCACGGTTCCAAAATATGGACCTGTCGAATATTTTTGAAATCAAGACCTTCACTTCCAGCAACAGATATAATAACCACTTTCACGTTTTCACCATATGTGTTATTTTCGCTCGTCAATGCCTTCAACTCATGAAGATTATCTGGAGAAATCGAGGGGTCACCTGTAATAACAGAATACTTTGCTGGGCGAAATGGTTGGTTCGGATATTGTACTTGATGTTGGCGCTGTGGAAGCATTGTGAGTGCATCGATATTTTGTGTAGGTTTGCTACGAAAAAACGATGAATTACCTCCAGCAACACTATAACGTGAAAACCCGAGTTCTTCTAACGCCAGCGCAATTGGCACAACGCCACCATCAATATACTGACTATATACTAGAATAATACCATCGCTGGAGATAATTTTATCAGTAATATTTTTAATCTTTGCAGAATAACGGCCAATATTATCAGGAGCGAATATCCGATGTGACGTTTTGGTAGTGGTTTCGCCATTAGGTAATTTAAATGAACGTATAAATTCTGGGCGATATTCAAAATTTAGTCTCATTGGTGGATTACCTACATCTTCATATGACATAATGTGCCGCAACCCTTCTTTTCCAATGCATGCACCAATATCGAATTCATCATTTGGGTCGTTTAGATATTCAATAAGTGATGGATGTGGATAAACAATGTTCAGCGCTTCTAATGGTTTCTGCACGACAGCATATCCTATTGTGTCCATATTTTCAAATGACGGAAAATCGGCGGCTTCAACTACAGTGGTTTCGTCGATTTCACCTTCGATAGCAGGACCTTTTGCTACTTCGGCGACTTTCCCTTTCCCTTTCCCTTTAGTGATGCCCTTGCCTTTGCCTTTGCCTTTATCTCCTGTTTCTCCTTCAACAGCTACAGAAGCAGCAGCAGCCGCAGCAGCCGCAGCAGCCTTTTTACGGCGAACCATTGCAGTTTTTTTATAAATATACATCGCCTTCATATCATTGATGATATATCGATATGCTGCTTCTTGAATATCCCCAACACGTGTCATATATACGTCAATGTGTTCAATCGGTTGGTCAATATGCCGCCCATTCAATTGAGTTCTTGGATAAGCGTCTCTTCTACCCATATCACCATGTATGTGGGCAAGAAGCGAAAATTCCGGCGAATGTTCTCTCGGATATATTCGATAAGGAAACGTATATGGATTTTCACCGCGCACGAATGATACATAACCTGTGGCTTTTCGGATAAGTAATTCCTTTCCAATATCTTGTCCATCAGTATCTACGCGAAAATTACCCCGGTCGTCAAATACATCCGAAATGTCAATAGTTGCGCGGCGGTCATTCAAATTCATCAAATTAATCAACCATACAATCTCCTTGTAGCTATTATACATCGGAGTTCCAGATAAAAGCAAAAGTCGCACATTATTCACCTTTTGCGCGATTTGAAACAATATCTTCGCAACACGTTTATCCCGGTTGTCATCCGTAATACGAATATTATGTACTTCATCAATGATGATAAGAGTATTTGCAAATAATTTACGCAGCTTGGCGACAGAGAGAGTTTCAATTGCCAATGTTTCCAATTCATTTGCCTTTGCGATATCTGCAGCGGATTTGCGCCCTTTTTTTGCTCCCGCAACACCTTCACCTCTTAATCCAACCCCTCCTGCCGCACCTGTTTTACGCCGAACCTCCTGTATCACTGCATCATCTTGCGAAATACCAATACTTGATGCATGCGTCCGCGCATAATTTGCAAATTCGTTATACCCAAAAAACAAATAATGCGATGATATCAGTCTTCGGATTTGTTTGATTACTTTATCACGCGTCAAACCCTTCATATTCATTGGATTAATTTCTTTAATGAACTTATTTCCAGTACATGCGCGTATATTCCATACTCCTGGCTCAATCTCTCGAAGCTCGCGCTCGTCAAACAACTGGAGCCGAAAATTCTCTTGAACATTCGGCGATGCAATCACAATAATCTGCTGTGTTATTCCCATCTGTTTCATATAATCACGCATTTCTTCTGCTACGCTAATTGCTGAACATGTTTTACCTGTACCTAATCCATGATATAAAAGCAAACTGTTATACGGCGTCTCAACCGAAAGAAAATTACGAACAAATTGCTGATTCGGCGCAAGTTCAATTTGTGCATTACACAGGATTTCAGCTTCTTCTTCCACATTTTTTGTGTTATCTATATCCATTTTTGTGTCAAAGAACTCCTTTCGAAGTGCAATTTTTGTATTGAAGTTTGGGTCGTTTAAGGTTGGATATAACCCGTCTCTTACAGCAGAAGCAATTCTTGTACTTTCAACTAATTCTGCGTCATCGTCACTATCTCCAGATAGAATACCAATATCATATAACGTCATCTCTCGTTCAATCAACTCTTTTTTTAAAAGCAATTTATTAAACTCTTTACTAAATGGATTATTCAATTCTTCTGGTTTCAAACGTTTGCGACCTTCTTCGAGGTCACGTTTCATGTTTACAACCTTACGTTTTGGGTCTAATAATTTGCTAGTGCCTTTTTGTATAGCTACACCGCCTCCTGAATCACCACCTCCTGCTGCTGCTGCTGCTGCTGGTGTCGATGTAGATACAGCTTCTATAG